>Ga0307512_10000117_pt1 | contig 100992 bp, 84 predicted proteins | sample 14_EM_MG_FD_200267 | JGI IMG/M metagenome (GOLD analysis project Ga0307512, IMG submission 200267) | Populus trichocarpa ectomycorrhiza microbial communities from riparian zone in the Pacific Northwest, United States - 14_EM | ecosystem: Host-associated > Plants > Roots > Unclassified | place...
AATAACACCGATACGAGGTCTTCTAAACCCAATCAGGCAAGTCGTACCCCTGATTTCTCAGGTCCGCTCGTATCCTCCATATCGTTCTCATCTTCATCCCCCATCTCTCTCTTTCTCGTCCACAACTCTACCATCATTGCAAGAACACAAAGTTAAGTCATCCCTCTCTATCTCTCCATGCCATCATCATGAGTTAACACCAAGTGCAGCATACGCCGAGTGCAGCATACGCCGAGTGCAGCATATGCCGAGTGCAGCATATGCCGAGTGCAGCATATGCCGAGTGCAGCATACGCCGAGTGCAGCATACGCCAAGTGCAGCATACACCGAGTACAGCATACACCTAAGATTGTCTGTCGTCCCTTCATTCTCACGATTTCATAAGAGCCCATTCCCACGGTTTTGAGTTAACTAACCGATGAATAGAGTCTCAGCACCTGGCGCGCCTACCATCGACCGCCTCTAGATCGACCACCTCCAAGTTCTCCTCTAATCTCCCTCGATCATAGCCTGCTGCAAGTGCATCTCTAAACTCGCTCGATCACAGCTCGGAGTGCATCTCTGAGTTCACTCGATCTCGGCCTCCAAGTGCATGTCCAAACTCGCTCAATCACGGCCTCCCAGTGCATCTCTGAGTTCACTGGATCTCGGCCTCCAAGTGAATCTCTAAACTCGCTCGATCACGGCCTCGGAGTGCATCTCTAAGTTCACTCGATCATGGCCTCAAAGTGCATCTCCAAACTCGCTCGATCACGGCCTCCCAGTGCATCTCTGAGTTCACTCAATCGGAGGTGGACTGAGCGACGGGGAGTACATATTTGTCGTCATCCTCAGGCGCACCTCGAATTGCTGACAATCACTGCGTGCTGCCAGTCCAGATATACCGTGTGTAGATAGGTAGCTATATAGATACATAGATACATAGATATATTGATGAGAATACAAACTGAATGCATAAGTTTTGAAAATCGTTGAATGATGAGTAGCTATGATTTAACATCGCCAGGCATTGTGTAAACAGCTTCAGCATAACTGCAGCCCCTGCGAAGAGTGTAACACATGTGTCCTTCTGATGGTGCGTAAACGTCACCACAAAGTAAAGGAGTACGTATGCAACGCGACCCGTCGCCTGGACGATGGGTAGCGTGGAATTCTCTGTCAGAGGGTACGAGGTTCCGTCAGAGCCGTCAGAGCCGTCCGGAACACCCGGGTGTTTCTGACGGAAACTAGAGTTGTTGCTGATGTACCTTGATGACAAAGTTAGTACTCCAAGGAGTAAGAACTCGACTATCAATGGTAGAGGCAAACGATGAAGAGGCTGTTACATATGTGAACTCCGAAACAGGCTTTGGCAGTCTTAGGATTGTTAAGAGTGCAGATCGTCTGATATATTTCTGCGACACCGACATGGAGAAAGGACATCGATGACCTACTATCGATCATACAATCTACAGTAAGATTTATCTACGGATACTTATTGACCTTCTCGACCTGGAGGTTAAGCCTTAATTTCATTCCCATGTATTATTTATTTGTTCTATGTCGAAGTCAACAAGGATACTTCTCCTGTGAAGTCCAGAGTTGTACGTGCATCTTCAGTTCTAAGTTACGGATATATTTATTACACTTTCTACTCGGTTATTCTTAGTACCTTTGTTAACACAAGTCGTTGATCAGGAAGAGGGCAAGACGATACTTTTGAGTCCGAAAGAAGGCTGAGAATCCGCCCGATAGCATGGTGATTCAGAGGATACTTCTGTTAGGATACTCTTGAGTCGGCACTACTCCTTCTGCTGAGGCAAAACTACTTTGCTGTTTCTTTTAAGATAAGTCGATACTTGGAGTCATCACATTCTTGGACATTCAGTCCTCGGGTATAAGTGCCACTTGTTGAGATGATACTCTAGCATCCGTTAGAAGTCCGAGAGACATCACGATAGTGTGGTGGTTCAGAGGATACTTCTTTCAGGCTCTCCTAGAGTCATGTACATCAGCATACTGATAGCTTAAGACGATACTCTTTAGTCGATACTATCTATCGGGAACAGAAAACTGAACAGTTACCTTGTTCTCCCTGGGCGTTAATCCTTTTATGCATCCTGAGTTAAGCCTTATTCATCTTCTTCTTTATCAGTCTGGAACTTATTAGGGGCTTTTATTGATTTGCACTTAGGGTGAATCTCCCGGTGTTACAGGTACGGACCCAGCGATGGCACAACCTCACAACGATCAGCGCAGCTTTGATGAAGACTTCCTTGATTTTGTCCCAGAGGAGCTGATGGAGCAGCCCAACAATTCTTTTAATCGTCTCAGCAGCTTTGTTGCTGCTACTGAAGCTAGCATGTGATTCTCAGCTGTTCTGCCTATCGGTGGGTCTGCCATCGCCAGCAGCTGCCAGCCCATCCCCTGCAGCAACAGCAACAGCAACAGCAACAACATCACCACCATCACCAACATGACCAGCGGTGAGAATATGGGATTAGTCGATGGAAGTACGATTGTAGAGGGTACGATGTTGCTTGGAGGTTAGGAATGGTGTCAGTGATCAGAGTTAGGATTTCCTTTGTGTCCAATTTTATTCTAGGTTTCGTCGATATATCATAATAGTAGTAAATGTAATAGGACTGATGGTATATTGAGGTCTGATCTCAAATGCATCAAATCATAATTGCGATGATGCATAACCCTCTCGCAACGGTTGAACTGCAAGGTACTGACAATCTTGAATCAACAAATTAACTATTGTGAACCACTTCTGCATGGTAACTATCATTGGTCAAATTAAGCCATGAGGGTCCTTAAAAACAAGAACCACACGCTTTATTAGATGTATGGAGAGAGTACTAACACCATCATGAGGACAAATCGAATTTGGCGACGTAGGAGTATGCCGAGAGATGATTTGTGATATTGCCAAAGGAAGTGTGAACCATTCGTCAAGTGCTCATTGTCATATTCGCAAAAGTGGGTACACTGGTCGTGAAGTTTGAAAACAGCATCGCGATGACTCCAAGAACACTCTGGAACAGTAAAGCAATGCCATATTGCAGGGAAACCTTGATTTCATCTTTTTGAGTTTGTGGGTACTATAAACTATATAAATTTAATGAAGGAAATTTAGTTTTTGCTGATGTTCCACCGGCAGACAGACGGTCAAACAGGGCGGCAGTACCAAACGATGTAGCAGCACCTCCGAGCCTTTTGCACCTATCAGCAGGACAACCGGGTCAAATTGTTACCACTGGTGGAATTTGCGTACAACAACTCCATCCACCAATCCACAATGGTGACACCCTTCTGGGTGAACTACAATTACCATCCTACGATGCAATTCAAGCCTCCAAAGGACCCCAGTTTCATATCACAGATGCAAGCAGACTCATGGATGGCAGGCGTGAAAGAGACTCACTGAATTCTCTGGGAAAACATAATTGAGCCTCAGGAGCGACAAACACAGTACGCCGGCTGGAAAGAGATGACTTTTGCGGTCGGAGACAAAGTATGGCTATCGACCAGGAACTTGAAAGCATCTAGGCCTCCAAAGAAGCTTGATTACAAATGCACAGGACGGTATAAGGTAAGTAAGATCATCAATAAGAATGCTTACAATTTTGACTTGCCGAGTACAATGTGTAACCACAACGTCTTCCATGTGTCGCTTCTCAATTGTTATACACTGCCAGTCAGAGGTCAATCATCATCAGAACCACACCCAGTGATAGTCGAGGAAACAGAGGAATGGGAAGTCGACTGCATACTCGACTCTAGGCGGCGCTATCAGTAGCTGCATTAACTCATCCTATGGGCTGGTTAGAACCACATACGCCTGAGCTGGGAACTGGCAGAGCATCTTGAAAACACCGGTGATCTGGTTGACAAGGTTCACCGCGAGCGTCCGCATCGGCCACCGGGGTAGAAGTATAGAGTTCACAGGTGGAGGTTCAGAGGTCACAGATGCAGTTTGGACATTTCATTGTTCTTTGTTTCTTCATTTTCTTCTCTTCTCTTTTGATTGGATTTCAGCCCAGTATAAATGGCGTCAGCATGGGTTTCACCACCTACCAATGGAGGTGGAGTTTCCCCATGCGCCAAATCTGCTGAAAGGTCGCTATTGAGCTGTCCCGATCAGTTGTGGGACTTATGGGTTCATAAGATTGCATATGTAGAGTGATTGTTTCATTCTTTGTTTCCCTTTCCTTCTCTTCTCTTATATACTAGCTTTGGCAGCCCAAGAGGTCTGCACCTAAAGAGGGGGATGCACCATTCTATATAAGTCGCCACTGCGACATTTAGATCGGTATCAAATATATTCCCACTCTATTTTACATATATACTCACTCGCTCTCATGTGCAACTGTATTACCATACTACATGTCTGTGGTCAAGCGTAGGCGTACGTGCCTTTACAGGGAATCCGGTTGCTGGAGGAGGTGGAGCAAGAGGAGTCACTCCTGTGGTGGAAACCTCATGATATCGCAATATATTGGGGTGCAACTTCTTGATAGCCAAGAGCAAAAAGTCACAAATGAACATGTGGGTCCATAAGAAATACAAGAAATACAATGACAAGGTGTGATGCAGTTGAGTGAGACAATGTGCTGCAAAGTGAAAGTAGGGTAACCTGAACTTTCGGGTCACCCCTTTTCCCGCATTGCTAATACCCTGAAGTAAACTTCTGAGCAATAGTAGACTTCACGGCAACCCGAGATCACCTTCCAAATACTCATAGAGTGGCATTTTTCGTTGATTCATTATTTCCGAGTCTTCTTGTAATCTCCGTATAACGCCTTAATTATGAGTGGGTTCTACTCTTATCGTTGCCTGTGAATCGCGCTGATCCCTATATTAGGTTACGGTGGACAAGATTACGCATCTTACGGAGCTGTTGGAGGTGGCTTCTATACTTCCTCACAGGGCGGTAGTCAATCCAGTCCGGGCAGCGAAAGCAAAGTATTTCTTTTTGGTTTACTATTGTCTCGAAGCGATTACACCGCTATGTGCTGCTAACATTGTGTCTACAGTCTCGTGGTTCGAATACTTTGCGACCGGTAACTGTAAAGCAAGTCCTTGAAGCAACCCAAGATCCACACGAAGCCTTCTTAATAGATGGCCATGAGATAAGCCACGTATGTATTCTTTATTTACCCTCTTAACTCCACCTCGCGGCTAACAGGCCTCAAGATCACCTTTGTCGGCCGCGTACGTAGTGTAGCAGAGCAACAAACCAACATTACATACGTTCTCGATGACGGTACTGGCGTCCTTGATGTAAAACAGTGGGTTGACGCAGAGAGCAGCAATGGAGATGGCGCGGCGCAGCAGCTTAATGGGCAGTACGTGCGAGTTCTTGGCCAACTCAAGTCCTTCAACAACAAGAAGCACGTAGGGTCGCACATGATCCGGCTTATTACCGACTTCAACGAAGTACAATACCATCTCCTAGAGGCCACTGCGGTTCACCTACATATCACCCGTGGACCGCCAGAGCAGTTTGCCTTTACTGGTGATGGGGGTGCGGCACAAACCTTTCCATATGGTCATGTGAAGGGCGAGGATATGATGATGGCAGCTGTGGACAGTGGTTATGGTGGTTCACGTTCTGGTCAAGGCTTGCCTGACACATTGTCTTTTAACGCCAGGGTTGCTTACGAAACAATCAAGGCTGCGTCAGACTCCAATGAAGGCATTCATTATAATGTCATTAAGGTGAAGAGTCAATTGTCGGAGGAAGCTGTAACCAAAGCGGTGGATGAATTATTGGCCCATGGAGCTGCATATACTACGTTAGATGAATGGCACGTGGCGGCGATGGACTTTTAGGCATTTCCGCGGGCACGAGTGGTTGGAGACCTGAGTTTGTAGCTATATCTTCACTCGCTGCCTACCTAGCCTTATAACCGAACAGCACGAACGTCATGTATTGACGATATGTTTGGAAGTGTAGTTGGAATGAATGAGCAGCAAAGAAACTTCTAGCATGAACTGGTAGCGGCCATGACTGGGTCATGGCAACCCATCTTTATATAATAAATAATAATCGATCAGCCGGCGCCTTTAATGAATCTCTCACTGATCGCATTTAGCAGCAACACACTGACTATCAGTCTTTCGATTGAAGTCACTCAGACAAGAATTGATTGGACTATGAAAGTACACATCCTTGCTCGAGTTTGGTGGGAGAACTTGAATGCTCCATCCTGGCGAAGATAATGTAGTCCGTCATACGGCTTAGGGCAGGAATAATCTACTCAAGTTCATGAAATTTACCTTCTAGAACGCCGGTTATTTCGGAAACGCTAAGCTAATAATTACCTAACCAAGTTCCCGCTGAGTGGACATCACTAATGTTGAAACACTAATAGTGCTTGCTATATTAAATAGGTTCATCCCGGATTTTGCGGTTGCATTTATATAGGCAGATACCTTATTTACGCAGTACTATCGTGTTCCCGATATCAAATACACCTGTCACTGCCCTGCTTTCAATTAGTTCGGTACCGCTATACTTGCTGGTACAATATAAGGTACAGTTCTGGCCCACTCCGTACCCCGCATAACCAAAAACTCTTCTGTGAAACCTCACCTCACATAATCTTATATCAACTTTATCAATCCAAGCAAAATGGCGGCGCACAGCTATTATATGGGAGTTGATGTTGGGACGGGCAGTGCTAGGGTGTGTATCATAGACGAAGCTGGAATAATCATTGCGGTGGAGTCCAGAGACATCAAAACCTGGAACGACAAGGCTCACTACTACGTAAGTTCTGAGAGGTAAAATGCATAGCCCTAGTACTCACGATATTCCAGGAACAATCTACTGAAGATATTTGGGCAGCGATCTGTCATTGTAGTCGAATTGTTCTGGAACGAACAGGAATTAAACCCGAGCTTGTAAAGGGAATTGGTTTCGACGCTACGTGCTCTTTGGCGGTTCTCGATGAGGAGACCGATGAGCCCATCTCCGTTGCTGGGCCAGATTTTCATGAGAAGACAAGGAATGTCATTTGTAAGAAGCACCTTCCCGACGTTTATTTAGCATTGCTGCTTATCTTACGATACATCAGTGTGGATGGATCATGTATGAGACCCATAATTTCGGATTGAATACCAAATCCTAACTCTTTGATAGCGACCAAAAGCAGAAACTAAGATGATCAATGCCACCAAACATAGTCTTCTCAAATATGTTGGTGGGTCGATGTCAATAGAAATGGAAATTCCGAAGGTACTATGGCTCAAGAACAATATGCCTCGGGAAGTGTTCGAGCGCTGCAAATTCTATGACCTGGTGGATGCACTTACACATATTGCGACTGGAAAAGAGACGAGGTCATTCTGTAGTACAGTTTGCAAGCAGGGCTATGTGCCAGTTGGAGTGGATGGCAGTGTTAAGGGTTGGCAAGATGACTTCCTAGTTGAGATTGGATTGAAGGATTTAGTGGATGGTGACTTCAAGAAGATTGGTGGTATCAATGGCCAGGTAAGAGTCCCGTCTCTGGCCACTTAGTTCGGTGCCGACTTCATTTCTAGAATGGCTCCTGGGCTTCCGCTGGCGAAGTTGTTGGCGATCTATGTGAGAATTCCGCGAGGGAGCTCGGCTTGAAGCCTGGCGTCAGGATTGGTAGCGGTGTTATCGACGCATATGCAGGATGGATTGGTTCAGTTGGAGCCAAGTTCGAATGGGCCAATGAGTCTCTTAATACTAACCACGCCAAAAATGACGAAGAGCAGGCCTTCCACCGTCTGGCTGTTGTGGCGGGGACGAGCACATGCCATCTCGTCATGTCAAGGGATCCTGTGTATGTGACAGGTATATGGGGGCCTTACCGCGATGTTATCCTGAAAGGCCGTTGGCTGGCGGAAGGAGGACAGTCTACTACTGGAGCACTGTTGCACAATGTGCTAACCACACACCCTTCCTACACCAATGCCCTCGAGAAGGCCAAGGCGCTTTCCACGAATATCTTCGATTTTCTTAATAAACATTTGGATGAGATGCGTGTACAACAGAATGTACCCACCATAAGCTATCTTGCCCGACATATGTTCTTTTACGGAGACAAGCACGGGAATCGCAGCCCAATAGCAGATCCCAACATGCGTGGGTCGATTGTGGGCCTCAGCATGGACTCTAGTATCGATGACCTTGCACTACAATACTACACTGCTATGGAGTTTATCGCCCAGCAGACGCGGCACATCATAGATACCCTCAACGGAGCTGGGCATCAAATCACCAATATCTTCATGAGCGGTGGGCAATGCAAAAATGACTTACTAATGCATCTCATTGCGGATGCGACCCAGTTGCCTGTGGCTATTCCCAAATACATCCAAGACGCCGTCGTCCTTGGTGCTGCTATGCTAGGAGCAAAAGCGGCTACAGTCAACGAGCAAGGGGAAACGGAGGGACTATGGACTATTATGGATCGAATGAGCCATGGCGGCCGGGTGGTGAATCCTACGGATGACAGGAATGAGAAAAAGTTATTGGAGGCCAAATATGCGGTTCGTGGATCAATCTGCCGACTTTGTGGTAGCCTTTAATTGACCGTATGACTTGGTTCAGGTATTTACGCAGATGGCACAAGCTCAACATGCATACCGAAATACTGTTGACGATGCAATTAGTGATTGGAAGGCTTAATGGTTAATTGTTTGGCGTTCCAAAGGAATAGTATGTACCTATGGGCATGTATGACTGGAGGATTGCTGCTGCTAAGCATTTGGTTCTTCTACTCTACATGATGTACAACGAACATATTCCACGCCGAATAACCAAGGGAGTTCAGTGGCAAAGTGGCACACGCAAACAAAGATGAATATAAAGCCGTTTCACCTCAACTCTTTAATCCTATCCCGGTACAACTCCGTGAAACCTTCTTCACCCTCTTTCCCTTTATTGAGACTCGTCAATGTACTAGTATGTATTAGTAAATGGGTGGCTGCTGTACAGAATGTGACAGCATCCCAATGATGGAAGTGGAGTGAATAGAATGGTTGCTCTTATCCCCAAAGTTCCACTGGCTTCACATGTGCATATATGGCCTTCTCAGAACAAGTTCAGGTACATCTAAATGTTTCCTTCCTGATATCAATGCAAAACGAAAAGAGAACGAAAATAGACTCTTACACCAGTCCAAAAATCAAAACACGAAAAAAAAGCCCATGTACACGGAAACAATATGTGAACCGAAATAGACCCAATGCATGTAGGTAGATGATGTATATGTGAGGGGATTTCCCGCCAAACCCAGTAACAAAAACGACAACCCACCAACCCACCATCAATTCAAGCTTTTCTTTTCCCGGAATCTAATGGCCTCTGCTTTGCCAGCCACTCCAAAACTGTCTCGTAGCAAAGGACGTATTGCTGTAGGCACTGTACCATGGATATCCTTTGGTCTCTTAGTTGGGTTACTGCTTTGAAGATGAGATCTTCGTCATCGCGATTGATCCAATCACTATCATCCTCTAAACCCAACTGTTTCATCTTCATGTCACCGTCACCGTCGGATCCTTCGTCTTGATACTGTTGCTGACACTTCCGACTCGTCCATTGGCGTTTCATCATACCGATCACGGAATCTACGGTGCAGAAAGTGCCCGTCCGGCCACACCCCGCGCTGCAGTGTACGAGCACTGGTCGTCGGGCTGCTGCTTCCGACGACGTAGATGCCCGTACCACCGCAGCAGTATGTTCTATAAGCCCAAGAACATGCGATGGGTGAGCCGGAGTCCCAAGATCAGGCCATCCAGAGTATTGTAACTGTGTGATCTCGCGAATAGGAGAGAATGGCGAGCCTGTATGTTCTAAAGTAAATTTACGAACAATAATGCAAGGAATGCTGGAGTCGGATGAAGATGGCTGACTCGAAGTCGAAACGGACCGCCTTTTTGGGCTGGTCTTGAGAGAAGTTGGCTCGAGTGAAACCTTCCTCTCCTGTATACGAATCAACTTCAACGGACCATACTCATCGGTCTCCCAATACTTGTGGCTCTTTAATCGGCCACCTTCTTCTTCAGCCGTCAACATGACAATCACCCTGACATCTTGCTCCCAAACCATGCACCAAAAATCCTAAATAGAATTTCTTAGACGCCTCCCTTCGACAAGACACAACAGAAACTTACTCGGAATGTACTTGGAAGCGGTGCCTGAGATGCGATATATCTTTTCTGGCTATGTGGTATGGATATATGGCTCGCATTCACATAATCGCATTCCTCATTCGGATATTCCTGCAGCTTAACTCTCGAGTGGTCATACGGCCATATGTTATTATACCGATTCTTGTTGCCCTTTTCGACACCCGCCAACGTATGCGGTTTAGTATGCGATGAAGTGGGCGAATCATATACCACCGAAACGTTCAACGCTTCTTGCATTCGTCGCTGTTCTGCCTTCTCAATTTTCAAAAACCGATCTGCCATGACTTTGGACCCGTCCTCCTTACACGCTACTTCACTGAGCCAAGCAGGCAGTTGGGAAAGACTTTTATTGCCCATTGTTGTGGGTAGATGTATAGAGATCTCTCCAACACCGTCGATGAGATCCATATTCTGTCTGATATTCGAAAAGAAAGGATTTACAACCGACTGTTGTGCAGGCAAAGGGCAATTGAATACACCGCCGACCCCCTTGTCTGTGCCCGGTGCCCCTCTCAAAGTCAAGCCTTTGGATGAATTGGAACTGTCTGGCAATGGGGTGTGGTCAACATTATTTGAAAAGGCCGCAGAAAACGCGCTAAATCCACCTGATTTGACCCAAATAATTAGCACTTATTGAAATGAGCAGTTTAGGCAATAAGACTGTACCTTTCAAGATATAAGCCGAGCCATCCCAACCCTCTCTCGAAAATTTGTTCAGTGTGTGTAGGGCTGTTAATGCGGACGAATCATTCAGGTCTTTTGAATCTGCATCATATACCACGATGTACTTCATCTTTTTCCATTGCCCAAATCTTTCCTTGTCTTGATTATTGGCGAAAGTGTCAGAGAGCTTGGCGACATTGAATGAAGGACGTTTGAGTAAGGTAGTAGGTATACACAAGTTGACAGCCGTTTTTATGCGAGACCCAGCAAACAACTTGTATGTTCGAACATCCAGTAGAAGTAAACTGCTCGTATTGCATAATGTGATTAATTCCGACAGTTGGAGTGGTGTAATGAGGCTTGGGTGGCCATCTTTGATAGGGTTTGGTAATGTCGCAGCCCGGTGGCCAGCTAGCTTTAGTGACATGGGAGACTGAAGTGCGGGAGTTGCTCCAAGCGATGTTGGCACCGATAATGGCGGCCACGGCTCATCCCCAGGATCTTCTATTCTTTCGGGTGAAGCGGTGCGAACCGTGGAAAAATAATCAAGGCCAAACGGTGTCAATGGTTTGTCTGGCGGGAAACTGACATCTCGCCCTGCTGCATGACTGCCTTTGATGGTGCTCCGTGTCAGCTCTTTGTCTCCGGGTGGTGGCGCGGCAGAGCGCTGTAATTTTTGCGCCAGAACTTCCGTTTGTATCTGGAAGGGCGTAGGAGGATTATCTAAATGGACTGGTAAAGGTGATCGGGCGGCAGCCGAACGAATCGACGAGCTTGCCGGCGACCAATTCTTTCTCGAGTGATGCCCGTGCGCCGGGTCATTTGGGTCGACAACGAAACCGAAATATCCAGTAGAGGATGACGATTTACTCTCTGAGGGTGTGGCAGTGGCCACTGATGCTTGCATGGTCGACGGCGAAAAGTCGAAGGACGATTGCGCTGGAGTCGGTCCGGTGTGGAATTGGCGGACTTGAGTGTGAGAGTTGTGACTGGAGGTTTCGGACGGTTTGAAGGCTCGTGACGGTGCAGTTATACCCGACATGATGTTTATTGGAGGGGATCCAACCAGTGAAGCCATATACACGTATATGGCAAATGTTCGTGTTTACGGGAGCGGGAACAAGTACAAACAAATGTCCAAGATGAGGGTAGGAAGAGACGTAAAATGCTGATGGTAGAAATATCCAGTCAGTGGTAAGGTGATTCGCAAAATCGATACACGCTGATCATGGTCGTCAATTGAAGTCGTCGGTGATTGAAGCGGACCGATTAACAGGTACGGTCTCTAGCCACAATGATACCTCGGACAATGTTCAACTTGACGGCCAGTCCTCCAGAATAAAACCAGTAAAAAGAAGGGTTGATATAGCGTCGCGCGGTTGTATCCTATAGTAGCCGGCGTTATGTACTTCTGGTTGTCTTCGTGTGGCGGATAGGTCGATTGATGTGTTTTGGTATTATTCTGCCTTCTTAGAGCAGGCTTTGTTCGGTTATTTGGATTGGTGGGTATGGATGACGAAAAGGGCCATGGCCGAATAGGTCAAGCACAGGGTAGAGGATGCGTCGAATGGAGAAGTAAGTTAATACCAGTTGCTCAGAAATTTAGGAGTTAGCAAGACATCAACCTAACATTGATCAGAGAGAAGTCGGTGGGCGGTGAGGGGAGGTCGATAGTCGTTTGTCACTTAGCGGGAGGCGTTCCTTGCCGGTCACAATCAGGAAAAAAATATAGTTGAGTAAGCTGAATAGAACTGAATTGAACAGAACAGGATTTCTTCATTTCATTTATTTACGCCCTGCCTTCGCCTCCGCTTTCACACTTTCATTGTTCTCTGTCGAGTCTACACTTCGTACTGGTACAGCGGCAGTTTGATGAGATCATCGAACATAAATCGAAAGTCTGGAACTGCTGTCCCCTCGCTTACCATCAAAACTCTCTCAATGATGACGGCAGAGAGGCAAAAGCAAAATCAATGTTTGGACATTTCAGTATATATTAAAATAGATATAGTGCTATAATAATCACTAATCTCGTAAATTCTGGGGCTTTCTCAGCCTTTTTGCTTCGTCTCTAGGTTTACCACGTTAACTTGGTCATCAAACCAATCCTAAAAAGATGAACAAACCAATCTCGGAATTTTGAAACAAGTCCGTGATATACCTAGATACTTAGTACTTCATGTACCATTGTCAAAGATTAAACGCTCTGTTGGACTGTTCAACAGGCTCCGGTCGACGCCGCGATGTAAGTCTGACCATGAAGACTAAAAAGAGCATATGCTCTCAGTGTCTCAAACCAGAGGACCCATCAATTTGAGCACACAGGCTGCGGCGGAATCACGAAGATAGGTCTTCGATCCAGACCCGACCTCAAATTGCAGCCGAAAAAAAAGGGGGATTAGGGCATCGGTGATCAGAATGGGCTTACAAATGGGACAGAATACTGTCATTGGCGAAGGAACACAAAGCCTATAGGGCGAGTCGTCCAAGTCAAATGATAGTTTACGAAAAGATATCAAATCGGTAGTTAAGGGAGGTTAAAGACTACTCTCAAGCTATCGTGAGTGATTTGTTGTGCATCTCAATCCATTGGACAAGATACCTCAGTGGGTGAGTAAAAGCACTTATCTGCATCGATGAATAAAGTCCACTTAGGTATAGGTATATAGAAGTACGGCATCTCCGAGCATCCAGGAAATGGCTTCCGGTGGATTCACCAGAGCGCATCGAGATCATGATAACTCGACGGAAGAGTCGCCCTTCCTACCCCAGACTGCTCATAAACTGATATTGTACGTCCATATGGTATTCACTGCCCCATGATGATAGTACTACTATCGCCCCTTTAGCCATCCTCTTAGAATTGTTAAGTCCGCATTATCTAACTGATTTCTATGGTACAGTTTTGTCTCGTGCCCAGATTTCTAGCCTCGCTCGGCGGAAATTTATTTGGCAGTATTGGAACGAGACATGATACAGTTGGACGATAGGGATATGCTGGAATGTGTTTGCCCTCTACTGTACACTATCATTGGGCATGCGATAGGTCTCTATCCGCATGTCTATAGTAAACCAGCCTGCATTCGAGTACCAGTTACTGTAGTTGCCCCACACAACATACACTTCTTTTTAAAGGCACCACACATACGTCATGGCAATGATAGTAGCCCCTCCAGAATTACAAAGTATCACGGCTTGTCCAGAAGTAAACACCAGTATATGTAACGCGTCAAGTTATTCGGGTACATCCGCAATATCTTAGGTACGTGGGGTGATTGATTTAAAGATCATCTTTTTGTTTGCAGAGTCATCAAAGATACATCTCTTTCTTCTGTCTGCTCAAGAAACTCCTTATACTAACTCTTTGTATTAATACGCACTTTGTGTCTATATCAAGTGGTAGCGCAACTTCGAATAATGAGAATTGTTCGATTTTTAAACCATATACCAATTACCGTATCCCATTCCAGTTTACACCGCCAGTAATGGACGAGTGGTTACCATCTCTTGTGTTGAAATAATAGTCTACTTATCCAGATCCGCAGTTCAAAAAAACCCCTGTATGCACTGTCGCTGCAAACATGTCTAGTGATCGATAAAAAAAAAAAACATTACCAGTCGACACGTAGATAGATGTTTCACCAACAACCATATTTTCTAGCAACATCGATGTGCTGTTAAAACATTTTACCCGTCAAATCGATGGGAGCGCACGGGAAATCAATTAACAGCACATGAATATGTCAGGAGTTGGTTCTAGGACCACGTAGACCTAGAGTGTCATGAAGGATCAACAACGGCTGGCATGCATACGAGACAAGTGTCAAAGAAATAATGTTCCCGTATCAATTATTAATGTTCGACACTAAACAATCACAAATAATTCTATATAACAGTGTCAATATTCTTCAAGCAATGAAACATTTACATCTCCACCCGCTTTCATTCCGGGTCCGTCAACCGCCCAAACCAAGGAGAAGCTCACAAGCCTTCAAAAATTCCTGTTAATGGCATCCTACACCTCCTCCATCCTCCCCCTGATAACCCTCAACATCTCGATCGCCATCCTGGCAAGCCATTACCCATCTCTACTCTCTACTCCTGCCTTTAGCATTTTCCACCTCTGGTTTCTTTTCTCCAGCATCGTCGCCTTTCAACTGTGTCTGCCGGTATGCTACTCCTCGAGCACGTACTTCAGAAATTTCAGTTGAAAGCATGTAACCAATTCACTGCATAATTATCTATACGCGGCTCTTACTAACCTCTGTGATTTATCAGGCCGTACTACACAATTTCGATACGCTTGCTGCATGAGTGGAGCAAAGTTTAAGAATGCAAGCTCCCGACTGCGGTTGACGTATTGTCGCATGGGGAACGCTAGAACAAGAGGGCGCAATACTTTGAGTCCCGCTAGATATATACGGGGTTAGTTGCCATAGGTGGATAACGAAAACGGGCACTATATACGATATGTGTGCCTGGATGATCGGAGCATCTGTACATGGTAGTAAGAGGAGGTCGTGTGGTTTCTCCGGTATTGAAGTAAGGGCATATGTATAGAGAAGATGTTGCGAATGACATGTTACCAGATCTGGCATAATAATGGCCAATGAACATAGACCAAACCATGCCCCCACGCATCTAAACACCAGTAAACCTGTGCAAATTCCTTTCCTTTTCTTGTGAGTAATCCTTACATTATTCGTCACAAAATCGCTCCAAACAAGCTTCAGATATGCACGCAAATTATCCAGAGTCTAAAGAATGGAGCCTAGATGCATGAGAGATTTTCACCGGGAAACAGATTGCCAAACTCCGTAAGTGCAAATTTGTTGTCTCTCCAGCTCATCCGCTTTCTGATTTGATTACTTCGAAGGGCGCGTTGTACTGTAGAGCGGTTCGGGGACGACGGGTAGTAGGAGTGGAGCTCCGCCATCTAGCCGGCCAGCCCGGAGGCGGGGGGGATTAAGGGACTGTCATACTCTAAGTAGAGTGAATACAGTATGATTAAAACAAACAAACAAAAACTGTAGAGCGGTTCGTAGTGGATACCACGGTTGTAAAGTAGCTACGGTATAAATCTCTCTTACCCCACTTCTAGTCTTCCCCTCAATCTGATTGGTATCGATTTGTACATCGGATTCTCTAACATTTACTTGGAGTCCTCAGAAGCCAGCCTTTTGGGTAATACCCCGAGCAAAGATTCTAAGAAATCTTAGGTACAGCTCGGTATTGATAGAGGAGAGCTCAAGAATTCCCTGGTCTGGCTAATACTACACTGCTTTGGGCTACTATACCGTGTAAGGCAAGCACATTTCTCAGAGACTTTTGCTTCGCTAGTGCTTAAACAAGCTTTTCGCTAATTAAAGTTTGACGTGACGCTAATTTAGCCCGCCGTGCGTTTGTTTGCTTCTCCATATCCCCACACAGCCCTCCCCAGTTTTCCCCTCCTACACTCTCCAGAAGCAATATGCTTCTTAAACCTCTCTGGTACCTCGGCATGTTTCTCTGGCCTCGCCGCTTGAGAAAGTGGCTATCGGTAACTACCTCAGGTGCACTCTAACGAAACACAATCCTTCCCTATCATTTTCAACAACTATTTCCGCATTATTTGCTGAGACCACAAGTGAGATCTGGCATGTGTACACTCCTCAGAAAGTATGCAACCAAGCCAGCAACTTCGGTAGATAGTCATCCTCAATGGCTCAACTTCCTTTCAGATTACCCAGGATATGCTGGCATTAAAAAAGCCCGGGACTTCTAATTGATTTCTTGAGTTTTGAAGACTGCCGGATGTAGCTACTTTGGTCTATCTGGCATCGGTCAATCGAATACTCATTACTCTGGTTAACTACTCGTATTCGGACTCAATCTACCTACTGGTACCCAGCAGGCAGCCCAAAGCGACAGCGCAACCAATATGGGTTGGTAATTGTAGTGGCGTTCTTTCATGGTCCCCGTGAAGTAATAATAATATACCTCCCCCGTAGTAGTGAAAACCTACAAAACACAATGCACGACACAGATATTTTAGCTGGCTGTAGGTTGACGAAAAGAAGAGGATCATTCGGTTCCAAGATCCAATCAACTAATGGATACAGTCACCCGAAAACCCTAGTTGAATACAACACTTTCAAGATTGCGGGGGAGTATGCTAATCATAATTTGCCCATAAATCTTGCGCATCACAATATTTTGGCTATGTAAGTAACAAGAAAATCACACATATCGACCCGGATGACTTGCGATAAATTCGAAAGCTTTTTCTAAGGAGAAGAAGTCGAGGGGCGGTAATCAAAATTGGCTGGGTTAATGGGCTTTTGCATAAGTATCGTTGCTCTCGTGCCCAGACTTTTTCGCCTCGCTCGCAAGTTCGTCTCCACGAAGTGAACCTGGTATACGAGAGCAAAGTATCGTATCCCATGGATCGTAACAATTAAATCACGAACGGATATTCGGTCGCCACATAAACTGGCATCCCACCATGAAGACCAGTATTGATTAAAGATCCCACAAGACAAATTTTCTATGGTTCTCCTCGGAATAAGTTGGGACTTTTGTTTGATCAATAGTTGTCAAGAGTGTCCATTATGTGGTGTCCATACAAAGCAGGACCTGTTACAATTTAGGGGATAAGCAAAACTTAGATGTTATCAATTCCGCAGTACTGCATAAGTGAGTATCGACAATTGTCTCCATTTACTGCCATGACCGGCCTCCAGACGGTCACGTTCAACGATCACTTACTGCCCGCGGCTTGTGACTGCCCAACTTCGGCCACTCCAGTAAACTTTTGAATTTGCAGGACTTACTCATGATGTGGTCCGAATTCGGACCTGCATATGTGAGTTTTGGAACCAATGATGGGATGCTATCGAGAAACTGCTCCCTTAGACTAGGAAAAGCACTCCGTACCGCGGCTTCAGAAATATTCACCGATCACTTACACCTTTCCAGGCGCCTACACTACTAAACCACGACGGAAAATCTTATTCAGCCCTTCTTCCATCACAACCCGTTCACTTGGTACCCGACTTTTGCAATCCTGCGCAGGCAGCAACCTGGCTGGACCTGGGGCCAAGTCGCACCAAGATTCAAATTCGCCACCTGATGGTGTCGTCTCCCAACCAACGAACGGACCCCATCCCTGTGCAAAACTCCGATCCTCTACTCTAAGGCGTGAGGATCCGAGGCGCGCGCATCAGAATCCGACCCCTAGCCCTCTTCTACACCCTTTTCGTTTGTTTTGAGCACGGAAACAAGTCAAGGGACCATCAGGGTGCACAATGATCCGCAATCCAACAGTGGAAACTATCCGGTGACAAATCTAATGAGACCAGGGTCATGAATGCTTGTCGCCCGAAGCAGCCAACAGGCAAAATGATCGAATTCGTTGTTGAATAGTATTCGTAACTAGATGGTAGATCACTGTTGTAGGTTGTAAAAAGTTCAAATAGATTCATGCAAAAACGCCAACAAGTTCCCCCTTCCCCCCTGTATAAAGCTGACAGCTAGACATCTAAAATGTATATGCAACGCACCGAACAATACCGAAAACACCATCAAAGCATCACGTCCAACAATCGGAATAAAGAAGCCACCATGAGAAATCGTAATTACAAACTCGCCTAAAGAATTAACAAAGCGTACTGGAAACAAAGGATATTAAAAATTTCGACAAAAGACGAGGGGCAAACAAGAAGCCACAGGAATCTAAAAGAATTTGAGTCTGAAGGAAGAACCAGAGCCATCAAACCAGCTCAAAGTCCTCATCCGTGTCGCTTTCGTTCACAAACTCATACTCATTTTTGACGAGCGTGGCGAGCTCCTTGGATTCGAATTTCTCGACAGCCTGAGTGACAGCATGGCTCAAGGCCAGCTCGTTTCCAGGACCGGTGCTGTCGAACGAGTACGCAACGCCCTCTACGTAGGCATCATGCTCATCATACTCCTCTTCGGAGCTACCAGAATCCATATCCCGGAAGTCATCAATCTCAGCGTGGTTAAGCACAGGCCGAGGTGCCTTGCGGGCGATATGGGTAGAACCGGTGCAAACCACATCGATGATATCAACTCGTGGATGCTTTCGACGGTTTATCCTGGCAGTATCTTGTTTGCAGCTTGCGCAGTGGCATGTCTTTCCCACCATGTCTCGCATTCGGAACCTATGGAGACGATGTATTAGCACTATGGATAATGCTACAATCAGCGGATATTTATGTTACTGACTTGTTGTTGCTGTTCCATGTAGAGGAGCTGCGGACTTTCTGGTCTGGGAACCATTCACTAACGGGTCTGCCAATAAGGCCGACGTTGACACCTCGGTACTTGACACGGTGCTAATAAAGGTAATACGTTAAAGAGGTGATAACAAGATGGGGATAACGAGCCAACAAACATACCTCCTTCTCACGACGTTGCTCGAGAGCGGCGCTACGGAGATCTCCAACAGACATGTCGGCAGACATAGCAGACTCGGTGTTGATGGGAATAAGGGATAGCAATGGGTGAAGTGGTTGCAGTGATGACGACAAGGACGTTGGCTGGGGAGCTTTCTGGAAGGAGAACAGATATGGGGGTGGGTAGCTAGCTTCAGCTATGTTTTGCAATGTGGAGGCGGCTGTTTATAATGAAGGATGGGAAGGGGTTGAGTTGCTGGAAGGACGGCGAGTGTGGTTTATGAAGGAGCTACTGAGTCATGGGATATTACTATACTCTAGAGGGGAGGCGTTATCGAGAAGGTACCGACCACCACTACCTAATAGTAGAGCTATCGCCTATAGTACCTTCCAAGGTTGCTACTGCGCACAGGAAGTTACCATCCGTGGGAGCAAACAAGACTAGAGTAGGAATTGCGGCTTTCACCTGTCCTGGCTTCTGTCCTGGCTTCTGTCCGTATCTGCCGGAGGGGTCGTACAGTGTCATTGTCATCATCGCAACTCATCGCTACTGTCATGTTGAGAATGAAAGACGTTAGGGGAGGTCATCCGCTTCCGCCGATAAGCTGCAGTCATTAGCGGTATGTAGGTAGCTCTGCCCCAGACAAGGACCAGGGTTGCAGGGGTAAGCTCCAGCTTTGGGGAGCTGAGCTCTCATGGTCACCAGAAACGGCAAAATGTGCGTGAGCCATCATTCATCATCCATCTTCATCATCTGCGACGACAATGAGTGATCATCCGTCGACACCAATAACAAAAAAAAACCTCGCTAAGCCCATCAACAATACTAAAGTCCAAAAACAAATACTCCCTCAAAGATAATACTAAGGCACCTAATTAGTACTTGCGTACATATATGTACCAAGTATAGACAGGCCCAGTACTCTGTCCTGACATCTGGATCCGGTCGAAGAAGCTCAACCGAGGGTATGATATCGAAACATTGTACCAACAAGCAGCGGAGTTCGGGTCGCTCATTCTTTCCAAATCCATGACTCACATGTCAACTTCTACTGACATTCTCATATCTCGGAGAACCTTCCAGGTACCCGCTAGTTTTTAAGTGTCCCAATATTGAACCCTCCCCCGAAAAACAGAAACATGAGCGCCCGAGGTATTTGTAGGTCTGGGTTAGGGGTTTTGGATTCTGGATAGTTACATCAATGTAGCTTTTAAATAGCAACAAACACAATACAACCGTTTGAAGAAGTACGTTACGATGTTCAATTATCCAATATCATTTTTTCCCTAAGGAACTTTCTAGCTCCCATTACCATGATAATTCCAGATTTGATGGAATTTCGAAAGGTTATCAGAGGCTGGCCTTTGCATACTTATCTAACCAAACACTTTTTTAATCATTGTCCTCGGCTTGCTTTAGAGTATTTGTGACCAAGCTCTCCTCCACTGCTGGCATATTTAGTGCGGGCAGTAATGTATCCTGATTAATTTTTGCATTTGCGGTCTTCTCGTTGCTGGGCAAATCCCCGGGAGATTTCGGACCTTTGTGATCGCGGTCTTCCCTCCTCAAATATGGTCTCTCCGGTGGAGCTTCCTCGCAGAGGTCTTCTTTCAATTTATTACCTCGGTCGCCGCAATTCTTGATTAGCCTCATTGCTCTTCGTAGTTCGTCCCTAATTCTCCCTACTCCTGGAATGAAATCAATCAATGAAACAGATAAGAGAGTATAAAAGTCTTTACCTGGGCGGTTGCATGTCCTACCTACGTTGTGGGCAGTCTCAAATGGGTCCTCGAGAGCGAACAGATAGCTGAAAACCGAGTCAATCCCTCACTGGTCAACAACAGGTCGCTCGCGGGGATATACCGATCTTTTACTTTATAAGTCTCACTGCCATCCACAGTGATTCCGGGTCTGCTCTTTGCTGTTATCCAGCCTTTGTCCTGCTTCGTAAGTAGGCCTCCTTTGGTGCGTATAGATATTACATCCTGACCCCACGCAAATTTATATGCGTAATAGTCAAAAAAGCCTCTGAGTAACTCTCCGAGGATTCCATTATTTACAGAAGGCAAAATGCTTTGAGTATCTCTTGAAAACCAAATGTTGTATTCATTTCCACCGTCCCTGTAGAATATTGTACCATCGTCCTCTTGCGAGACTGGTTGCAGCTGCAAGTTCGGGAGGACGGGTGGTGAAACAACGTTAATGAGATAGTGCAATATCATGAGTACATAGCCGTACGAAGATAGTGTACCATGATACGGAGAATTGATATGTCTTGTTTTAGCCCACCACTAACACTAAGGTTAATACTCTTATTGAATAACTAAAGAGGACGAATCACGAACAAACCTTAATAAATAAGACCATCTCTTTCAGCCTTGGATCACATTTTGAGTAGGCAAGGAGGAGCTGCGTATTATGGATTGCCAGATGGTTTTTGAAACCAATGTCACATTGTATCTCCTGGAGACATCCCGATGACTCCCGCTGTACCATTTTGATTATTGGAACCCGTGTCCGCAAGAGGAGCTGCGCTTCGAAGCCTTCATCTTGCAGCTTTCTTTCCAGCAGCGAAGGGTAATCGGGTGTTGTGTCTCCAGTCATTTCATCGCTTTCCAATCCCGGAGAAAACACACAGTCAATGTCCGAAGACGCTGTTGCAAAGCCAGCTACACAAAGGAGAAGAAGATCAATTAGAACCTGCTGACTGATGTATAGCTACCCTGTAAAGTTTTGGCAAATCTTCAAGCTAAAGGGAGATACGGATTCGGAATCGTGAGTGGGTATTACATACTGACAAGACTCCCGAATGGTATTAACTTTGCGGTTGGGCTCAACTGCTTGCATATTAGCTCCAACGAGTTCAGAAGCTCATGCTTCGCGGTAATCGCCGAATCCGGAGGTGTAATCTTGTCGAGAAGCCGCTTTGTCACTTGGTCGAGGTAGAAAGCTTGTTCAGCGAAAAATTGTTCATAATGGCCTAGGGCTTGAGCGGGCCTCCGCTGATACGACTTGGTATTCCGGTTCCCAGGACCAACGGGCTGCTGTCCACGAGGCTGATCAGCGCGCTGAGTTGGAACGCTATTCAAAGGTCGTTGTTTCTCTTTTGGAATCTCTTTACCTAACGGCGGAAAGTGGTCAAAGTTTGATGGCGGCGGGGAATTCTGCGAGGCCAAGTTTTGGCGGGACGGATAACGAGATGCCGGTCCATAAGAATGCACCAGACCAGGGCGCCGCGTATTTCTGCCTAGAGGAGGCTGCGTTGGGACCAATCTTGGTGTACCGCCATCGTGCGATCTATAAGGAGCTTGTGCGACCGCTAGTTGTGGTGAAGCGGTCGCTCCAGCCCCCATCCCTAGCCCAGGGTGTAGCTGCGGCGTTAAGTAGAAAGGTACTGGAAGCGATGGCGGCGCTACCGAGAACGCATTTTGGGGCGGCGGCATGTTGGGTAGGACTTGGCTAGGGGGGAGGTGGGGTTGCTGCTGCTGGGTGAGGTTGCCTTGTGGCGGCAAATGGTGAGCCATTTCCAATTGATTCCGACGGCGGGACTCATGATGTTGCTGGTGACTTATGATCATTCCACGTAGGCGATCTTCGAGAGACAGCGTTGGCGATGCTAATGTAGATTGTGGTGCTGTATCAGCGGCGGGATGACGAGTTCCTTGCATGGTTAGGTCAGAATAACTGGTGAATGAATGATAACAAAGCAATGCTTATGCTGGACGATACGAAGTGGTGGAGTATTACTGAGGTGTTTGGGGTTGAAAGAAAGTGGAATAGAATGTCTTTCTTTGGTGGTGCCGGGTAAGCTAAGTAGCGGTTTTGCTAGCAGCGTTGCCTTACTCAAGGTGTAGATTAACCAGTGAGCACTTTCTAGGTAAGCATTTAGCCACAAACCTCTACAACTATACAACTATACTACCGTCATCATCACCACCAGGGTCGAATCCTCTTTATTTACAAACTTCGTCATCATTCTCGCTTTCCTCCCTCTCCCCCTTCGCTAACTCTTACATTCTATCTCGTCAAAGAGAGCCCACCCATCCCACAGACACACCATTTATCAGTTCAGCAGATCGTCGCGTATTACTGCATATCACATCGCAATGTCTACTCCTTTGCCGGTCGCGGCGTCTAGCTCGGTACCGCAGGTGTCTGCTTCCGGCCAACAGCCGAGACCGTCGCTCGGTATCATCAAGAGGAGAGAAAATTCATCGAATCCGCTCGTTAGCAAGCAGAGGCGGCCGCGTCCCCCGCCGGGTGGCCTACGCGCGCCATCTAGTACCGCTGGACCTCGACATTCAGCTACCCCACCCGCCCTCGCTGCCCCTCGCCCGACAGCAGTCAAAGCTGAACCTGCCTCAGAGCCGGATTGGCAGGAGTTCAAGCTTACCACAACAAAGCGGGAAATATTGGCCGGATATAGGCATCATGTCATGAGATTGCAGTCGAAACGAATAATTAACCCGATGAACCCGGACGAGTTCACGATGCCGATCCGACTTCACAGACGCGATCCTAAAGCACCACTACAGGGTGGAAAAGAGCAGGAGGCTGCCGCTCAAGCTGCGGCTGAAAAAGGTAATGATGGCGACGCTGACCCCAATGCAGTAGAGGAACGAGCAAAAAAGGATGCCGAAAAAGCTGCCCAGGCGGAAAAGATCGCTCCATATGGTGGAGCACAAAAGCAGAAAAAGCTGGCGTTCAAGAAAAAGACCCAGCAAGTGTTCAAGCAAAATGAAGCCGACAAGAAGTTACGCTACGAAGAATACTTTCCTTGGTTTATTGAGGACTTCGACAATAAGAATACATGGCAAGGACAACTAGAAAACCCATTGAGTGGTGGTACATTTGCTATGTTTGTTCTAGATGAAGGTGCATTCAAGATGGTACCTATTGAAAAGTGGTATAAGTTTACAGAGAAGAACAAGTTCAAGACGCTGAGTATAGAGGAAGCCGAAAGTGCAATCAAGAAGGCTACAAGGGCACCAAGGTGGCTTATGAAGATGACAAAGGCAGAGGAAAAGGAGCAAGAGAGAATTGAAAAGGAGAAAAACAACAGCGCATTCAACAGGCTAGCTACGCGGAGAGGCGACAGGCTAGAGAAGCTTTTACCCAAGTCGGAAACTGCAGATGCAGATGACTTGGACTTTGATGATGATCGTTTCGCAGATGATGAAGAGGCTCCAGTTATGGAGGGCGAGGAGCAGGAAAACAAAGAGATTGAGGTACATCCCGCAAGGTATAACTGTCTGTGCTACAAATGCTGAACTTATTGCAGAAACGCATCAAAAAAGAGCAGTTGTCGGCCAATGTCTTTGACACCCGTGATGAGCGAGAGTATGAGGAAGAGGAGCGGGAACGAAAACGTCTCGAAGCTATGCGTATCAAACAGGGAAAGAAGGTCCGGAAAGCTCTAATGAATCGGGAGGGAAACTTTACATACGAAATAGACTCGGATGACAACCCTTATGCTTCTTCGGTAGGCGCTATTCTTCCTTCCTTTCATGTATTTGTTTGGTTGCAGGGACTTACAATAGCAGAGCGAGGAAGAAGATGAAGAAGAGATTGCCCGCAAGGAGGAGGAACGCAAGAAAGAAGAGGAGCGCAAGAAAGAAGAAGAACGTAAGAAAGGTGAAGCCGCCAAAGAACAGGACAAGAAGCCGGTAATACCAAGCCCGGATCCCAAAGCGAAAGTTTCACCGACCAAAAAGCAGAAGATTCCACCCAATGCTACCGGCGACAAGAAGACCGGCTTAAATTTAAAGAGAGCAGGTTCAGCAGAATTGTCAGAATCCGGAAATGAAAAGGCCCGCAAGAAACCCAAAAAGAACCAGCCCCTACCTTCAGCGTCTACTGCTACGGCATCAGGATCAGGTCAGGAACAGAAGCTTGTCAAGCTCAAAGTGCCACCCGAAAAGTTTTCTCAGATCACCTCGTTAACACCTTCTCCAGTGCTCCAACAAGGAAAGAAACGGAAGGCCGCGGGTGAAGCTGGTAGTGGTAGCGGCGATGACACCGCCGGTGAAATGTCGGACTCGAACGGCGTCAAGAAACAGCGTGTCAAACTACTTTCCGGAGGCCGTGCTCTCTCTCCGCCAGCCCAAGGAACTGGAACTGGATCTCGGCAAAGCTCTCCGATCCCTGTATCCAAATCAAGGCCCGGTTCACCGAACGCTCCTCCAGGTGCCAGCCGTGCAAGCAGCCCTGGTGGTACTGTTGCCCCAGGTACGAGAAACTCCCGGATCCACAAAAAGCGTCTTTAACTGACCCATAGTGGTATCATCAGTGCCAATCTCCGATCAAGAAATCTTGGCCGTCATCGGACCTGAAGGAACTACTACTGCTGCTCTTGCTGGACTGTTTAAAGTAAGACTGGCGGATAAAAAGATCAAAGAAATGTTTGTAGTCAGTTTGAAGAGGTTAGTTGAGAATAGGCCTGGGCAGAGCAAACTGTTATACAAACGGAAGGGTCTATAGGGGTTACGTGTTCGGTGGATTTTACTTTCCGGTAGATTCCTTCCGATATCTCCCTTTACTTACAGGTACTGCTTAATATCTTATTGAGATGGCCACGGTTGCATTTCTTATTACATCTCGTGTACAGGGTAATTTTAGATCGAATTATCATAGCGTTTCGCGAGATAAACAACGGTAGAAAGCAAATTTTGTGTCCTATCAAAATTGGTAGTTGGTTCTTGTGGAATTCTTTGCAAAGGGAAATAATCGTAGATAATTGCTGTTTCACCAGTACTCACTCAGATGGCAACGATTTGAAGCTTGCCAAGTCAAGGTGCACCAAGAATATTGGGCCAGTGTAGAGTACAGAGCGCAATAGATGAAATAATGTATCCGATACATCTGGCTAGCTGAAGTTTCGATTCGCATGCACGGGATTTCTTCCGCCAGTCACATGAAGTTTCCATACATAGAGTGCGGCTCAGCTTACGGTTAAGTATTTACTAAGTTCTGTCCTTTCCCAACACCTTTCGTGTGAACCACACGAATCTCTATCGCCCCCCATATTCTGTCGCATTCGTTTCAACGCCTAATCATGGATTCTACACCTCCAGACCAAACGTTTCCCGCGGCCGTGAGCGCGCACACTTCTCGCTTCACCAGAGTAATTTTCCAGACATTGCCCCCTTTTATCACGAACTCATAGAGTTGCTGACGAGAGCCACAGGCATACCAAACATATATCGACAAATCGGTTCCTTTTACTGTGTACCGATGGATTGGTACAGGGGTTTTGCTACTGATGTTCATGGCCCGAATCTTTCTCGCTCAAGGCTGGTACATTGGTGTGTCTGCAGCTTTCATCTTCGCCAGTTTTGCTACAACCCAAAGACTAACCGATCGAGCGACTGTATGCAGTTTGCTATACCCTTGGCATCTACCTTCTCAATTTATTCCTTGCGTTCCTGACGCCAAAATTCGATCCCTCCCTCGAACAGGATGATGAGATGGAAGGCGGAGGAATGCCGGCGTTGCCCACGAAGCAAGATGAGGAGTTTAGGCCTTTTATCAGACGGCTCCCCGAGTTTAAGTTTTGGCATAATGCGACTAGGGCGATCGCGCTTGCCATTTTTGCGACATTGTTCGATGCTTGTGATATTCCTGGTTTGTGTGCTCTAGAAGTGATGCGAAGATCGATGAACTGACAGCGTGCACATAGTCTTCTGGCCTGTACTCGTTATCTACTGGATCATTCTTTTCACCTTGACTATGAGGAGACAAATCCAACACATGATCAAGTATCGCTACGTTCCATTCACTTTCGGCAAGACTCGATACACTCGGTCGTAATCGACTGGGAGGCGCACTGGAATGATGATGGTACTGCGACCGACTGATGGAGGTCAGGTTGGGCCGGGTGTATGTGGACGATGGCGTGAAATGAGGATGATAATACGGGACCAAATCATTCGGCGCATGGGAGCTTCATAAAATCTTTCCGTCTTATACTATTGTTGTATTCATATTAGCATCCACGTAATGATGTTCCTTTGTGGTCATCCGTCGTTGATGATGAGTGGTCTCTTGGGGCCACTTCTATTTCTTGCTGCTATTGATAGGGTTCGTGTTGCTTGCTTTCATTATATACCAAATGTATTACGATAGACTCTATGTCGGAGCTAAGTGACGATTGACGGCCGGCACAATTGAACAACCGTAAACTGGCTCCTCCTGGGTGGGCCGTATTCAGCATATATATATTCGATAGCATACTTGATGAACTGGATGATAGCTCGATAAGCTGCTTTACCTTACTATGAATATTGCCGGCATCCTTGAATACTGTAGCGAGCGCGGTGATTCTGATGAGATTTTTGTTGCGACAAACTTTTCAATACTGAATGCCCAAGAATGGGCGGAATCCTCGATAAAAATTCTTCGGACAGGGCTTTTGTGATTCGTGGCGTCCGAAGGCATCGTGCCCGGTACATCCAAAAGATATTTCACACAGCACTGCTTTCCCAGCAGAGATGAATATCCTGTTGAAGCACGAATATATTGATAACCGGTGGGCACTGCAAGCAAGAGCGGCCTGTTATTCAAAAGCCTTCACTTGGGGCTATTTACAGCGTTTACAAATCTATTCCCAAAACCTACTACCTATAAACAAGCCGGGGATAACCTCGGTTTTATCCAGATCGAGTCAGATCCATGCTGGAAAAGGGGGCCGGCGAGCAGCGAGAGACATCGAGGTGGGTGATGATGGTCTTTTGATCTCGCCTCGAAGTTTGTTCATTAGAAAGGGTACGACGGTATTAATTGGGTGTCGAGAGGATGGATCGAGAGGGTGGAAGGCAGAATAGCTTTCTCTGAAGATATTAGACATCATGATATCGATGGACTGAAACACATAGCTACAAGGTGGTCTAGCATGTTAGAATAGGTATGACCTTGCAAGAAAGCTGAAACTCACCTTTGAACTAACCCGCTCTTCCGTCTGCACAGTGGTTATCAATTGAGCTTGATCACGATCACGAGTTGTAGGTATGTTAATTGAGAGTGTCCCCGGTAGGTCGGTTGACGGTAGTCAATCCCCAACCACTGCTGTCGTATACAAGTCCATGTTGGCGACGAATCGGAGTGCAGTAACTGGACCTTGACTGTCTGCTCCACAAAATAGAGAATGGCCGTGCTAGGTCCTGGACATAACCCTATTTATGCGAATGATTGATTAGCTGTCCGGCCAGCGGTTATTGTTAATCCCGCTTAACTTGAGCCAGCTAACACCACCCGTGCTCGTATGCCCCGAAGCTACACAATCGGGCCTCGGATTTGGCACGGCCAACGAGCCGGATACGAAAACCCTCCGTCGGGTTGGATATGCATAAAGTACATTTTAATGCAGTGGAGGCACTGAACCACAAGTGGACGAGTGACTTTACCACTGCACAGACCATTCATTGGTGAAGTAACATTGCCACTCCCCATTTGGAGGCACACTCAAAATATATCCCACGTTGTGTTCATCCGACCCTTACATACAAATGGTTAGCTACTGAGAACCCGTAGGAGGCTCTCTCGCTGGATAATAACATTTGCCCTGGGGTTTTTACAACATTATCTATTCCCCTTTTCTATGCTTGTTTCGTCCAGTCCGCCGCCAACATTTAGAAGGAACCGAAGAATCGAATACACAGCTACGTATTGGGAATGATAGCAGAATTAAATTCGAAAAACGCTAGAGGAGCACGTTTTGGAAATCAAGGCAGAGCGGTGATATCCACTGCTGTGCCCCACTTCTCAGGTACCCAGAAACCCTAGCCGCATGAGCAGGGCTAGACTACTCGTCAATTTATAAATTATCGAGCCAGGGTTAGGGTTTTACCATACAAAACCGTAGGGTAACCCTTAGCGCCCGCTCGATAATTTAAAAATTGACGAGTACCTAAGCTGAGAACAAGAAATCGCTAATGACCTCTTCGACCTATATACCTGAAAATTTGAAATTTGGTACCTATTTCTATTTACTCTGAAGACTCAAGATCGCCTAAACACTACCCGGTAGACGAAACTACTTGAAGGTATCCATCACGTGGGTGCTGCGGAAATTGTGAATTGTATGGTCGTAGCTGAATTGTATGGTTGTAGCTGAAGACAGCTATCATTCGCGGTGTTTCACGGACGTTAGCTGAGCTGAGCTGATGCGTTACGTCGTCGGTCTTAACTTTACCACCACCCTCACTCCTCCCTCCACAATCTACCGCTTTGCGAATATCTACCCACTGTCTCCAGACTCAAGGACCCCAGGAGCCCAGCAATCTATTCCACTTCGCCCTTGCTAGTACATAATCATGCCCCTCTGCGGCTCAAACAAGGTTTGTCTTTGCACCCCCCGATAACTACTTTACTCATTACGACTGACAGCGATGCGACGAAAGACTACACAACGAAAGATAGTCCTTTTAGGTGTGGCACCACCAGCCTTTTAGATAAACATACAATTTCTGACCCGTCGCCCGAGGCGACTTTACAGGCGACGGCGCGTGTGGAAAGACTTCGCTATTAAATGTTTTTACTCGGGGGTGCGCCTTTCATCTCCCCTCCCCCCTTTGAGTCTTCGGTCGTTGACTCGGGTTGTACAGTTACTTCCCACAGGTCTACGAGCCCACGGTTTTTGGTACACCCGTTCTCAGAAGCAAGGCGCGGAGAATGAGCACTCACCACCACTTTACCAGAGAACTACGTCCATGATGTATACGTCGACAACACTCACATTGAGCTGTCCCTTTGGGACACGGCAGGACAGGAGGAGTTTGATCGTCTCCGGTCCTTAAGCTACAGCGACACCCATACTATAATGCTCTGTTTCTCCGTCCGTTCTTTTTCTCCCTTCATTAGTGCGTTCGCATACACTAACTGAACACCAACAGGTCGACTCCCGCGACTCACTCGAAAACGTCGAAAGTAAATGGGTCGGCGAAATCGCCGATAACTGTCAAGGAGTGAAGCTTGTTTTAGTAGCGCTAAAATGCGATCTCCGAGAAGCCGGTGACGACAGTCCCGAAAAGAACGTTCCTGGCGGGTTTATACAGTATCCGGAAGGACTAGCGGTGGCGCAGAGGATCAAGGTACGAAGGCTGGAAATATGGGGCGGACTGGTGGGAGCTGACCAGGAAACAGGCATTACGCTACCTCGAGTGCTCGGCGAAAATGAATAGAGGAGTCAACGAGGCCTTCACAGAGGCTGCAAGGGTAGCTTTGAGTGCGAATGCGAAGGGGGCGAAAGATAAGCGGTCATGCGTTATCTTATAATACCTCACTGGGCGCCTCGTACTCAAGACAATCATTGCATCATGGCTCAGACCTTTTTGTTTTAAGACGGAGGGAGACATAGAGGGGTGGTTACATACACCTAGATGGTGGCGGATGCAGGTAAGTTATTCATCTTGTAATGTTCTTTAATGTTGCGGCGTGGACGGGATCGATTTGTATCATCTTGTCTGGATTTCTTTGTTCTTTACCTGAGTAACATTCATCTGTTTGCTATTTATTGAAGTTTTTTTGTACCGCTGTATCTTGCATTGTCCAGCGTCCCTTCTATTTTGGGGGTTGTCTTTTTGGATTTGTCTTTTGTTGTTGGACTTCAGGAGTGACGGTTTTGTGGAAGTAGCGTAGCGTAGCATACTGAAAGATGCCATTTTGGCCCTCGTACATACCACACAAGTATTTCCGTAGGCAGAGTGTAATGTGAGGTTTCTGTGGCGTTTTTGTCCTGTAAGCTTTAGAGTAGCGGAGGGACGTTGGATTGGAACCAAAGAGGAGATGTTGACGTGAGAAAATGCAAACAGTCAGGCTTGGTAGTGGATTACCACATTTGCTCACGAAATATATGAGAAATAGATGAATTAAGGGCACTGAATCCACCTCTAGAACTTGCGTTTGTTGTTTGTTTGTAATCATATTGCATTCAGCCGCTTGCGGCTATGGCATATACTAACATATTTCCTCCCCGCTTCTTCCAATAACAAAAATGAAAGCAATGTCGCGAGCCCATCAAACCCCAACAAAAGAAACCGCCATCTAGAACTTGCGTTGGTAGTAGTTGACAGTTGGCGGTGGTAGGAGCCAACCTACCCCCAATACCGGTACGTACTCTACCTCGCAACAGCAGGGAATGAACGTTTGCCAGTGGCTTGGAAGGCGGCTAATGGAACGTCAGACCAAAGTGACACAAACCCGGTGAGGACTGAGTTTCTCTATAATCTTCGAACCTACGTCTACTATGCCTCCAAACTCTACTAGTGCGGGAGCCACAAGCAAGGCGGTAGTAGCGTGAATGTAGCCAGTAGCGGTGACAATGTTATAAAGTTGATGGAATTGTGCTTTGGCAGAGAGATTTTCGGTAAGATGGGTGGTCTTTCATTCCGATAGGGGCGAGTGTGGAAATTTGTATAGTACACTACGATGGTGACTATATCTTCTTCTGTACCTGGTGGGGGGATATTATACCTTCATTAATAATTATGCCTTTGAGTGTGATGGACTTATGGAGCGAGTGCTGCGTCTATTGGGGGCACGGCTGGCGGGGGGCAGGCGGGGACTGGGAACAAAATCACGGTAGACGTTTGCGGAAGAGAATAACCAGTGGAATCAAGCCATCGTAGTCCTTACATCCAGCTACGCTTGGTAGAAGAGATAGAGCAATTTGATCGTATTAAAGACAAGAATGAGATCTCGAGAACGTTAGGGCAAAGGTGTGATTCAGGACCCTCACCTGTCAGACAAACGCATCGAATGTTCACATTCTTCTGGTGCAAGGCTAAAAAAGTGCTTTTGGAAGAGCTGGAAAAACAGTTCCTCCCAACCATGATCTGGGATCTTAACAATCACCAAGGGCTAAATCACCGGATATACAGTGTACCTGGATGTTGCTACAAATGACTTGATCATACTAAAACCGTCTAGAATCTATGTTATCGAGACTAACTAGCGACGCTGTGAGCATCGTTTCCATTTCGGACTGCAGATTAACCATCTGGAAAACCTTCTCCCAGCCCAAGATGTATAATGTGTAGTCAGACATAACGTCTGCCTGCTTGGTCTTCAGTAGAGGGACTTGAAATCCGGTATTTGCTCAAAAACACCGCTTGGACTAGCGGCCTCAGAACAATATCGTAGATCATTCCATCTGATTTATAACGGATCACTTCCTTGCCCTTGAGCACCGTCACCCAGTGTTCCTAATTTTCAGGCGCCTACAGATAAGGCCGACCATACCGCGTTCTTGTCAGCCTCCCCTAATGTAGACCAGGCATAGCCTTCATTTAAAAGGACTGCATAGCAAAACGCCAGATGGCCTACCTAGCTGCTATTTTGATAGCCTGCCTTGATACGGCCTTGCGTGCTGCTGAAGAACATCTGCGTCGCCTCCTCCTCGAATAGCAACGTCTCTCCCTCGAGAGCAGTGAAACGACTGTTTGACGGTGATGTTGAGGTATCTTCCCTGGTGGAGGTTGGCGGAGTAAAAGTTGAACATTTTCTCCGTCAAATTTAGCCCTGTGTACTGAAAATCTTTGTCCTTGGGAGAAGCATAGGTGAAGGAAGTACCGTAATTCTCGATGGAGGTCTAGAAGAGTACTTGGCAAGCCCGCAAGCAACCGCGACTGCATGTATAGTACAGGGTCTGGCCACGCAAGATTAATACTCCCTCCACTAGATTCCGAGATGGGTGATGTTGTACCGGCGGCTGAGTGACATGTTGTGACTCATCATCACGACTACTGGAGTTGCTCGTAAACGCCCACAGAGGACGGCTCTCCTACCCCCTGGACGAGCGCTCCAGTAAACCTGCAGGCCAACCTGTATATCATTGTCGCCGGTTAGAGGCTTACCCAAAGCACAGCAGGCTCTCTCAGCGTCACCGGTGTCAGAACGACAGGTTGTACAACAGTCATCACAACTACCGTCTCTTAGTATGCCCTATGACAGTATATAGATTGCAATAGTAGTTACGAATACGAGTTGTCCATCTCAAACTGTCCGTGGGGTGTGTGACTGGAGTAGGTACCATCAGAGTATGCCATGCTTCATACTATTCATACGCTGGCTGCAAGTGCAAACGTCGCTCATATCGATCGAGAATCTGGAATCACAGACCAGGCACGGCTAGTGTATTTTTCTTGATGGTGGGATGAAAATCAAGGAACCCGACCTATACCCTGGTGGTTGTGCATCTCAAAGATGCGTCTTGATGAGATGACATGTGCAAAAGCAAGCGAACCTTTGGACGATGCGATGAAATCTTGGGAGATGGATGCGTTGTTACTGCTGGTAACTGCCTGGGAATTCTGTGAGCCAGCATACGACAATGGATAGTTGAAAGTATTGAATTATCTGTGTTGAAATTTATCACCCATTTCAACGAATAGATGGACACTGCTTTCACCAAAGTCTCCCATGCTAACACGTTACATATGAATGATTAGATATTCCTGTCAACTTATTTTTAGGCAGCAAATAGCAACCCATCGCTAAGGTACAAAAAACCCACCCGCAGCCAAGAACAAAAAAAGCAAAATAATCTTGATTTACCACCCGCGCTCAATTTGTTAACAAAGAGCCAGCAAGAGTAGAGAACATATCCGGAAAATAAGCAATAACGCCGCCTGAATACACCATTCACTCCTTAACCAAACCCTATCACAAAGTTGCCTGGCAGCTTGTGGTTTTGTCCCATCGAGCTCCATTCGTGCTCTCGGTCGAGACTTGTGTCCAACAAATTCCGCCTTGTCCGCTTCAAAACATTGCCAAAAACAAATCCAGAAAAAAGCCTCGTAGTAATAGGTACTTCCTCATCGTTAGAAGTCTGCTGCGAGCTATAGAACGTCGCTATCCGAAGATGCGCCAAAACTATGCTGCAGAGCTGACTCGTCAAACGCTGCGGAACCATCGCAATCAAGAAATTCTTCCAGAATTGATTCTGGGGAACGTAATTCAGCGGTTTCAGGAGAACTTGCCAGAGCGGAGTCACCGTCAGAGAGATACTGGTGGTCGCTAGTCCAAGGAAAGGTGACAACGCCTCCACAAATGTCACTATCGTTGCCCATACCGTCAAGGTCGCGATAAAGATCATCTTCGTAGCCTCCTGCAGACACGGCAGGTCGCACAACAACGCAGCAGGTTGTTGTGTCTTACAGGAGGACGAACTTGGCACATCGGAGACGATATTGAACGGGGAGTTGGACAAGAGGGAGGCAGGGTTGAGCGTGAAGTTTGGGCCGTCGAAAGTGTAAAGCCCGGTTATGTCAAGTAAAGAAAGTTGTGACGGTATTTCTTGCTGATCTTCGATTGGGACATGTTGGCGTAACCGCTCGACTATTGCTTCGAGTTGTTTGTTCCTTGCGACTAAGATTTCATTCTGTGTCTTAAGGGCGTCCCGTTCCTCCTCGATCTTTTCTAATTGTTGCTTCTTGACTTCTCTTGACTTCTGGGCGGCTGCTCGATTCCGTAGTACACGCTCGACCCGACGTTGTTCCTTTTCCTCAGCGGTCTTAGCTCGCTTTCTATAATGATATTAGTAAAAACCCTCGATATAGGTAAGCTGGGTTAATAATCTTACCGAGGAGGAAGGTTGGTGGTTGGTGTTGGAAGCTGTTGACCCCATGATTTTCTCTTCTTTACCGGCGATTTCTTTTCCTCCTCTTTCTTGGTTTTTGGTTCCTCCTCCGAGGATGATGCAGCACTAGTAGGGGAAGGGGTTGCAGGCAGGAAGCTCGGTGAAGTCTGCCGCGAGCTCGTGAAGCTAGAGGGTGAAGAGGAACAATAACGATCGGAATCGTCGTTTAGGCTTTGGGGCGTAGACGGCGTATCAAGTATATTCGTCATCGTGATATCGTTTGCAGAGTTTCTCGAGGAAATCAAGTTGGGTTTGGTCGTGATCGTGACAGAATATAATTAAAGAATAGGGGGGATTTTAAGTATTTCAGATGTACCGATGGTGAGGATGAGATAGTATAAGAGGTTGATAGGTGGTAGGAGTAGCTAGTAGAGAGTCGAATATGGGCACGGGCATCCTAACAAAAGGTGCATCGCTTTGAAGGAATGGGGCGAAGGGGACAGTAGAGGACAAGTTGTCCTCTTAAGTAACCACAGGAGGATCAGCCGCAAAAGGGGGGCTTGGCGCAGACTCACTCACTCAACTCCACACCATGTTTAGAGTTGGGTTACATTGTTGTGACTCGAGCCAGCCGCAGCCTCTAGAGTGGGTGAGTTGAGTGCGTGCCTTCCATGGGCTTCTAATAAAAATAAAAATATCGGTGATTGCCTTACTCCAGTGTCTCCTCCACTGCCACCCGTCAGATCTCCCCCTTGCAGCGCCTCAGATTGATGCGAACTAGTGTTGGCAACCCATGCAGGCAAACTCACAATTATCCGGGATGTCAATCTAGAAACGTCTAGCAATAAAGCACCTTGGGCCCGCCATCATCGAAAATTGGATTTCAGGTTCTGAGGTCGTGAATTCGATGGAATGCAGTCCCGCAGCTTTCCATATCGATAAACCTTATAAGTACATAAGTAAGTATCTATACATTTCTCCAGATCGTTAACGTTCAGAATCGTCTCGCGACAGTCAATGTATCAAAGTGTCTGTGCCTGAACGCCTGAAGGTTCTTATGCTATGCGTTGTTCTTTGCTACAGCATCGCATGAATCTATACCTCTATGTGGTAGGTAGAAGAGTTGGGCACGTTCGTGTTAGTATACACGGTACAGGCGTTGGGAGCAGCATGCAGACGCCAACGATTAAGTATCTTTTAGAGTTACTGCGAAAAAATACTTCAAAAGTTCACATCCTGTTGTCACTCCAAACCATAGTAGCAAGTACAAGCATACAGAATGTACCTGGCTGTTGATAGGCAAGACCGCTACGCTTGCTGGAGAAGTTATCGAAGATCGTAAGTGCCTGAGCCGTTCCTAACTCCCCACTAATAGGGGACCCTCACGACTGCTCAGTTCAAGACTCGATTTGGAAATAATACCTCAGAGTGATCGCACGGCAGGTTAGAGGCGGCATTTCAAACAAGGTTTGGCGTTTCAAGGATCAAAGAAGAGGCGTTAATCGGTTCTCTACAATAGAAAAATGATGTTGGTTAATGAGTTCCCAGTTGTCTCCATTTCCACTTTCGAAGCCGTCCCTTCTATGTTGAATGCTGGATTGCGCGGAATCTACTCGGGCGACAGGGGCCAAAGGGTTAGCGACTTAAGCAATAAGCTAGTGGCCCGGATACACGTGGGTACTGGAGGTGGGCAGAAGCATTGAGCGGTTTCCTGCTCCGAGGTACTTATCCATAAGTGGGTGGTAGAAAAGAAGTCTGCTAGAATTCTGCACTCTGCACCACACCAAGAAACATCCCTAGACCTTTCCCCGGCCCAACCCAGAGCACTCCGGAAGTTGTCCTGTGTTCGAAGTGTACCACGCTCCGAGACTATTGGCTCCCCGCAGTTTTACATGTGCCTCCCTCAATATCGGATTCAGTTGGCGGGGCAGACAGGTATATTTCCAGGAACTAAACCTTCCGCTCCGCGCTTATTAATATCAGGTATTCGGTTGCAGAAGCTTTCCGCCTCTTTAGGGGGTCTCTCTCCATGCAAGGCTCTTCCATCGGCGAGTAAGTGAGAAGGGTGAGAACTGAAACTTTTCGGATTAGTTTATGGAGTGGGTTGAGGCCTGATGACTTGTTGCGGAGAAGAGCTACATGGTCACTGGAGGTTTAGGGCTCTGCAACACGAGTGTCGATTTGTCCTGGGGGTTCCGCTACTACAAGCCGGTACTGGTGCCCCCGTCCCCGACATTTGCTCGGGTTCCCCACGGGACACGGGCCGGGCCGGGCCTCGGAGCCGACGGCGCTATTGTCCGGTGTTTTGTTCCGGGCATTAGCGGCTACATTTGTCGGCGAATGCGTCATCAACAGTAGTAATAGAGTAGAGTAATCCTCGGTAGCGGAAACCGATCAACCGGTACTGCTGCCTGATGGAGGAATTCTTTCTGCTAGGGTTATGTACTCAACATTGGGAAACGTCCCCAGGGATTCTTCCCAGCTCAACTCAGAGCAGTTTACATACCCTTACCGCAGAGGTTTTCCGGTATTCGAAATGGTGCAATCTGCTCCAGGTATCAGAGGCCCGGTTATTGTTGGGCTGGTATCATACACACTTTCTACCTAGAGTCCGGATTGATACATTCGGCGCGATGGACTACGTAGTATAAAGTACATTCTTGGAATCTACTTAGTATGTGGAGTATGTGAAGGATCGATATTTCATACCCCTGATATTCCAAGTGCGTAAGGATATCAGCATATCCGGCTGGATATGGATGACGACACTAGCCAAATCTCGGGATCAAAGGACTACCTACCTGGAGTATGTCGGACTCTGTAATGAGTGATATCTAGTGAAACATTCACTATGTTTCATTGTTTTGTCTCAAGCCTGGTTTTCAGAAACTAAGGAGGCAGTCATTGCCCGCTAATGTGATACCTTTCCTGTCTAACAATCACAACACATCTTTGCCGGGTGTTTCGGCACGGATGGTTTGCCCGATGCAACCGAGGTCATAAAAATAGTAAGGGTTTTGTGGGGTTTCACGCCTGGTATAGAGTTACATATTTGCTTTTCGGAGGGTTGCCCGCGGGAGGGATTGGTTAGAACCCCATCTCCAATCGGCGCAGATATCGTAGTGATTATTATTATTGGATGTTTGACGTGCAGTGTGTGATAGCCCTTTCAATGCTACGTGAGCATCACTATTACATACTAAGTTCCGACCGTCCTCGTCATCAACTCACTATCAGACGGAATCCCAATGATCCCGCGCTCCGCTGACTTAGTTATATGAAGCCAAGGACGTTGCTACTATTGTAAGTAATCTGGAAGTTTTCCTCCATTTTGCGCATTCCCATATTTGCATGTGCAGCAATCCATCTCATGCTCCCCACCGCGCGTAGCAACTCCGGATCACTCTACACCTCGAGCTGTTGCTGCCTTCTACATACGGCGTCCGCACAACTCCGCCTAAGCTTCCCGTTGCTTACTAGTCGTTCGTTCCCTCAATGTTGAACTGGACGTCGTTGCATGTGCGGGGCTGGATATTATTCACGGTAGCTTTTGCGGCCCTGTGTTTATCGGCCGAGGCAAACCCACTGGCGATACCACGAAGCAATGGCAACATCGGGAACAACCTGGCGGTGAGAGGGATGGAGAGCAGCGATGGTGGATCGGTCGAGAAGCGGCAGTCATCATCTTTAGGTATTAGTGACAACAACGGGCTCCCCGGCCCAGCACCCAGCACCAGCGTTGCTCTGATAATATTATACTCGGTGACTGGAATTATCACGGCGCTGTTCCTATTGATTATAGTTACTGGCGCTGTTCGAGCCCATCGTCACCCTGATCGCTATGGTCCGCGATCGATCGCACGTTTCGGCCGGCCGCGACAGTCGAGAGCTAAAGGACTCGCCAGAGCGGTGTTGGATACAATTCCCATAGTTCGTTTTGGAGCATCCGCGAGTCCTGCAGATGAGGTCGAGAAACCTGTAGATGAGGTCAAGAAGCCTGCAGATGTGGAGATGCAGGATCGTGTCAAGACGCCTGATCCCGCGAATCCGACATCCACGGAGCTTGTGGTCAAGGAGATTGCTGGTACTACGGCACCGAACACAGAAGGGGATCATCAGGGCAACGATGAACCGACGCCTAGTGCAACGCCCACGCCAGTGACGGAGGGTTTGTCGTCGCAAAACCAATGTCCCGTGTGCATGGAAGACTTTGAACAGGGTCAGGAAGTGCGGGTTTTGTGGGTTCTTACCAGTCGTATGTTAGTACACAAATAAAGCTAATAATACTCCCAGACCTTGCCAACACAACTTCCACCCGGACTGCATCGATCCATGGCTCCTCAACGTCTCCGGATCGTGTCCGCTTTGGTATACCTATTCAACGTCGCTTTAGTAACTTGCTCATATGCTAACTCCAATTCGTAATAGCCGTATCGACCTTCATCCCGAAGAAGAGCCAGAAGACGAAACACCTGAGCTATCTCAACCTCCACCACAAGTAGTGCATCATGGTTCCAGACTATCCCGATACCTCGATATCGCGCGGGGAACCAGTGGCGACGAACGGATGGCGGCGCTAAGACAACTCCGCGAAGAGGAGAGGACTCGCGGTCGCGAGAACCGCGCTAATAGAAGGAGTCGCATCCAGAGCCTAAGGCTCGGACGGGCGCTATCTAGACGCGGACACTCAGACACCTAATTAGTCGGGCGGGGGTTGAATTTATGAATTTGCCCTTTTTTTTTATGATTTGCGTGTACTTTTACAGCTTTTGTATTCCCTGGGCATGGGCTGGTTCTGTTTACAAAATGGCATTTCAAGGGTTTTTATGATGGGAATGGGTTAAACATGGGATGGAGTTGTGTGGACTTTTGCTTTGGATTGGGGCGGGATTCGACGGACACATTTGGAGGCAATGTATATGGTGGGTGTAGACTCGGTTTGTTTTGCGTTTGGTGGTTCATAATTTATGCATCCACGGACTGCCCGCTGCTTTAGGCGTGGAAACTCGAATTTGGGCTCTTGATGCCGCGAACGTAACCACACTTTCACGATCGACCCGGCTCTAAGGTAGGCAGCCCAGACCCAGGTGATACATTGCACCTACGCATTTTTTTGATGTGGAAAACACTTTGAATCTACTTTTATCTGGTGGGACCTCAATGGTTTTGACTTTGGGTTACTTGAACTCTACTTTTAGTATCCCGCATTACGCATGCAGAGGTTAAACTGACCTCTATATATAACCGGCAACACAACCAGAGAAAAGACGCTGCCGAGTTTATTTTAATAGTGTTTCTACTGGTCCGAGACTGGAAGTGAGTAAAAGTGATGCGAAATTACACAGACCCCGCAGACCCCGTAGACACTGCGACGCACCGCACTGTAGGCAAAGCAGAGATGGCATGAAATTGCAGCGTAAGACTTCAGATCGGTGGTGGGGTCCGCCATACCAATCACTCGACCAATCTTGGCACCCACAACTACCCCGCCAAAAACCTCAAACCCATCCCACCACCCTACGCCCTCCACAACAATGCCGTCCTCGTCCCCAACCTCCCCCTTCAGCGCCTCACTAGCCACGCTCATATCTCTCATCAATCATTGCCGGTCCTCCGTCCAAAACCCAGTCTACACCTGCCCACCGCTAACCCCCTCCCCCCTCGACCTCCTCCACTCCACCGGCACCCTCGCAAAAGCCCACACCACCCGCCTCTCCGTCGCGCTCCGCCCTCCAGTCACCGTCGACGCCGCAAAGAAAGACATCTCCGACCTCGCCACGTCTATCGTCCCGACGCTAGTCGCAGCCGTTTCGTCATGCGATCCCGCTATCCACGGCGCCGCGCTCGCGGCAGAGGTAAAGAGCGCGGTTGATGCGCTACTCGGCGCAATCGCAGAGTATGTTTCTGGCGCTGAGGGCGGGGGGGATCGGCTACTTAACACTGGGGTGGTATGGAGTGCTGCAGACCGGGTGATGGGGTTGAAGACGCTGGGTTTGGTGGGGGTTGTTGATTGTGCGTTAAAGGGGTATGGGGAGATGGTTGGGGATGCGTGGACGGAGCTTAAGGAGTGGGTTGAGGAGGAAGATGAGGATGGGAGTGAGGAGGATGAGGATGAGCAAAATTTTTGGGACCGGCCTACGAGGAAGGGGAAACTTGATGTGGTTACGAAAAAGTCGGCGGAGGATGCGTTGAAGAAGTTGAAGTTGGTTACGATACTTATTGGGGCGGTGAGGAAACGGAGGTTAGGGGGTGAGGGGGTGTTGAAGGAGGATAGGATAAGGGTTGATGCGATTGCGGGGGTGGGGAAGGAGATTTCTGGGTTGGCGGATGAGTTGGGTATGGCGTTTTATGAGGATGAGGATTTGGAGGATACGGTGAGTACTTCCTATCTTGGAAGGGGGATTGTGTGCTGACATTGGGCTAGGCGAAGGAGAATTTGGTTAAGAAAGCGGTGGAACTGGCGGAGCTTTGCACGCTGAACGACAAGGGAGAGAAGGATCACTACTCAGCTTGGTTCGATAACTGTAAAGCTGCATTACAAAAACCTGCATGATACCACTTTCACATTGATTGAGCCTTATCACCGCACTAGAAGCTACTGATGGAGGCACACAAGGAAGCTCTGGCTGCTTATTCTCTATTCACCTAGCCAATAGGTGTCAGCACTCGACGAGGACAACCATATAAACATTAGCACCATTATCCCCAGTATGTACTTCTTGCAGTCCGCAAGCACCAATTGGTATCTACTCATTACTCCACACGGGCTTCTCCTTCTTCGCAAAAGCCGTCATCCCAATCTTCTGATCCCTCGTTGCAAACAACCCATGAAAAATCCTCCGTTCATACTTAACCCCCTCCGCCAGCGACCCCTCATAAGCCTGGTTCACCACCTCCTTCGCCGCCTTAACCGCCAATTTCCCATACCCCGCAATAGTCTCAGCTGTATCCAACGCACCCTTCACACACCCCTCAGCACTTTCAAAAACCCTCGCAGCAACCCCCCACCGCTCCGCCTCCTCCCCACTAAAATTCCTCCCCGTTAAAATTATCTCCATCGCCTTCGCCTTGCCGACAGCCCTTGTGAGCCGCTGCGACCCCCCGGCTCCGGGAATAACCCCCAGCTTGATCTCGGGCTGTCCAAATGTTGCTTTGGGGCCACAGTAGATGATGTCGGCCATTAGCGCTAGCTCGCACCCGCCTCCAAGCGCGTATCCGTTCACGGCGGCGATGATAGGAAGTGGGATGTTGGTAAGGTCCGACCAAAGCTTGATGAAGTCCCCCCCAAATGCTTGCGAGAAGGTAATGTCTTTCATCTCCTTGATGTCCGCGCCGGCTACAACCCCCCACATCAGCAGCTAGCACTCCCGGCGTAGGTATGGCATACCAGCAAAAGCCTTCTCGCTACCGGTCAACACGACGGCGCCGATCTCGGGTGTGGAGGAGAAGGATAGAAGCGCGGAGTTGAGTTCTTTCATAACCGGGGTGCTGAGGGCATTGAGGGCCTTTGGTCGGTTCAATGTAACTAGGAAGATGTGAGTATTAACGCCTTCCCAAGGGGCTGGAGGTAGGTACTCTGTCCCACGCCTGGGCGAGGCGTAGAGGTGAGGATGTACTGGTATTCCGAAGGAGCTGCAGAGGATTGGTAGCGGATTGACTGGAATGGGCGGGATAGACAGGCCCCCCTGAGAGGGAGACGCGTAGATAGACGGATCGGCTGGAGGAAGGACATATTGTGGTGTTGATACGGACGAGGAGGGTATCGTAAATTTGGGTGGTGATGTTGAAAGGTCCCGGTAATATGGACCGAGGTAGGATCGCCGTTGCCGTTGCTACGCGGATCCTATGATCTCATTTGTTTATGAGGATCACTCGCGATTGACGATAGCCACGACATTGTAGGGTGTGCTTCGTTTATACCCACTAGGGCCAACTATGAGCACTCGTGTGCTATATTGTTGAAGGATTCAGAGCAGCGGTCATTGATCGAATTAGACGTATTGGAGGTAGATATGTAGGTTTTGATCGCATTGCAGCAAACCAAACCTTTTTTATTCCTAATTATTAATCTATCCAATGTAGAGTAAAAGGATGCAATAACGCATAATATACAAGAGTTTGCATGGAAACAAATCCGATTCCCCCTGACCCGAAAACAAAGAACCTAACGAACGCCAATAGCCCATTCCACTCAAGACTCCTTAGTCCCGCTCCCACTTTCTAAATCTACCTCCCTACTCCACACTCCACGCACCTTCCGCAACACCAAGATCGTTAATGCTGTTAACCCCGCGGCCCCGAGAAACAACAGATCGAACCAGCGATCTACAAATGCGGGATCTAGCGGTGCGCCCAGAGACTCCGAAATAACCGTGCTCATGCTTGGAGGTAAATTGCTTCGCAAGAGAATAGCAGAAGCAAGAACATAGACGGCCGATAGCTGGGAAACGAACAACGGAAGATTGGGATGATATTCACTCGAAATTGCACCAGGAGCAACTCGCACCAACATTTTCAGCGTCGTCATTACGGAGTTTAACGAACCGGTAATGATTACGCCCGACATAAGGAAGCCGATCTGCCGAGACCATGCGGCACGGTCAAGATGCGGACCCCAATAAACAGCTAGAACTGCGAGGATGTTGTTGATAGGATCGCTCTGCGAGAAGGAGGAGTGGCGGCGTTTGACAAGCGGTAGGTGAGCGAGAGTAGTTGCGGCAATCCGGTATATGCAATATATGGAAAATCCCCAGTATATAGTTTTGAGCATACGTCCCATGAGTGATCCGGAGCGTTGCTGAAAAGCGGTGCGGCGGTGGAGCTCTGCAAGCTCGGCGGAGAGAGAAGCACGCATTGATTCCAAGCCCGAAACTTCGGTGAGGAGAACGGCACGTTCCTGGGTATCGGGGTCGCCACGAACCGCGGAGAACATCTTCGCCATGAGACTTTCCTGTGACAGGTCTCTTTCTTGCATCTTTTTCTCTAGATACCTTAATTTGTTCCTCTTGCTGGTTAACAATTCCGACGTTGCTTCCAAGCCTACAGATGCTCGGGCAAGATCATTTTCTGATACTGGTCGAGATTTGGCCCCGAAGTTCTGCCACGGTGTAGAGACACATCCAAAGCCAGAAAGCAGCGCCATCAAAGAGACCCCTACCACTCCTACTCTCGCAAGACATTCCTCGCTCAGCGTCCGAGAACTCGTCAGCCGTAACTCCATGTGGCCACTCATGATCGGTAATTTCCAAAATACCCATAACCACACCCCAAACCCACCCATAACCACGGCCACTCGACGTCTCTTATCCCACCGTGCCTCTACCAATGAATATATTTCCAGGAGAGGAATAGCCACAATCAAGCAGAACATCAGAACGTTCACAACGGTCCTGAAAGCGAGTTTTCGCGCATTGCTATCAACCCAATCGCTGACCTCGCAGAGAACAAGCTCTGCGAGAACGGCAGTTGCCCCAAGTGTGGTTGAAAACGCGACGGCCGAGAGACGCTTTCTATTTCGGCCTTCAAGGTTGTGACGGGTTCCACACAGCACAGGAAATAGCCGGTGTAAGACAATAATCGAGACGAATGAGAAGGTGAGAATGAAGGGCAGCGACGCAAAGAGAAGCGGAAGCGTTGAAGAAGTACTGTGGCCATAATGAGGGACGCAATCGTCGTTACATATTTGGGCAGCGGGAGTAGCCATCGAGGGCGCCTCAACAACCATGATTGCTGTAGCCAAGCTGTGATGAGCTGTGGATGTGTTTGTACGTTGGTCTTGAATTCATATAGAGTAAGATCGGTGGAGTAGAAGTGAGGTTGCGTATACTAATACGTACTTCCTCTAGTACTTAATAACTTAGTACGCGGCGGTGCTCGGTTACTCTATGTGCCGTGCATCGGCCATTTTTAGCGAGCATGCGGGGCCAAAATCAATAGACAGATAGGGATAGAGTATAAAATGCCTGGTCCATCTGTTACAAAGCACGGGTGGACTTTCAATTTGGCTTTACAAGGACTTACTGCCCACCTCCGGCTCCAATATAATTCCAGTAATTCATGGTGAGATATAGCCGTTTCATCGGGGGTAAGCATGTGCTCCCCCGAAATCACCGAAAGGTTCCAGGGTACATATAAAAGCCCGAAGACGATTTACTCCAAATTCCAGACGACCAGGTATCAAACACATTTAATATAGGGTAGATAACAAAAAGTAGCCAATGCTTAAATTCACAATTACATCATACAGGCCAATTGACCAGGCAACCTCCCATACTTATACACAGCCTTCATGTAACGCAATCCACCTCTTCTCCCTCGCCGGTCCATCCCGCACCGGCTTCCTCACAACCGGTAGTTCCACCTTTGTCCCGGCGGTAAGCCGTTTACATTTATCGCATTTTGCTGAAAAGACCGACTTATACGCTGCCAGCATCTCCAGCAGCATCTCCAAATTTCCTGGCCACTGGCGGGCCGCAACAGCACGTAATATCCCAGTATGGAGGTTCTGTACCGGCGCATCTGGATGTTTCGCGTTCTTGACAGAGGTGACGACGAAAGCGCGGGAGTTATCGACAGAGGGTGTGATCTCGACTGTGAAAAGCAGTGACGACGGAGACGGTAGGACAACCTGTATAAAAATCAGCATACCCTCCCCGCATCAAAGGGTGGGGGGTGAGGGTATAAAAACCTTGAGAGATTTCTTGTTTGGCGTCCCCCCAGGTAGCTCTTCAACGACCACATCGCGATGCATCAGCCTTCCCTCAAACTCCTCCAGCACGTCCTCAATGTCCTCAGGCTTAGTGTTTTCGACTGTCTCTTCCTCCTTGTCTTCTTCTTTGACGTCGCTATCCTTCATTTCCACATCCTCTTGATTGATCGCAACCTCGGCATCCTCTTCCGCTTGTTCGGGAGGAAGAAACGTCTCGTGTACTCCCAGCCGCTGAATCCCTACCGAATTTCGTGCCCGTGTCGCTGCAGCTTGCTCAAATATTGCGGAACTCTTGACGTATAGGGCATTGAAGGTTGCGATCTCTTCCGAGCAGGAGAGCGCCCGCGACGAGAAGTCCTCAAACATATCCACAGCTGTGGTCCTTTAGTCCTGCATATGTACACCGGCATTAGAAGTGTTACTCACGGGTCGCATAGTTGGCTGTTAAAGGATGGAGTATCTTTGGAATGACGCTACGAAGACCTATGAGCTAGGGCGGGTCAGTGCTGCCGAACGAAGTCTGGAGTAGTGGTGAGTGAAGGTACTCGGTTGTGGAGATCGTCGAGACGCCGTAGAGACTCCAGAAGCTTTTCTTCGCTTAATTCCGAGGACAATAGTGGCGCAGCTGGAGCTGTCGTGATGGTAGCGGAGGATTGTGATCGGGACATTTTAGGTGGTTAGGTAGGTGCAGATCTGGGCGAGAAAGGTTAGATGCGGCTGTGAAGCTTAAGCTCCAACACCCGATCCCATCTCGACACACGTTGTCACTCGGATACGATTCTGATCCGCCCCCAAAAATCACCCTACCAAGCTAAACTCTCTCATAATAAAGATTCAGTTCGTATCCTTTCATTTCAAGCTCACAAGATCTACCAACTCAAGGTTACCAAAGTAAGACTAACCAATCCAGATGCTAGCATGCTGCCACCGCTGATGAGAACAGCACAGAATCCCAATCCAATCCCAGACGCAAACGTAACATAAGGAAGACAAAAAACACCCAGAATCCAGAGAACACAAAAGCCCCGCCATCGAGTGAAACACCCCAAAATCGAAACCAAACAAAACGAAGACATCAATTGCTCAAATACATTTTGATTAAAATCCCCCTCAGTCTGGAATGCAAAATTGTATAGGGAACGGAAAGATCATCTATCTATTCAGGGAGTTTTGTCTTTATGGGTTTCCGTGGATGGTCTGGGGCTGACATTCGAGCTGGAACCGCTACTATCTTTGAGAGCACCAACGCCGTCTGCGATTGAGCCCGGGTATGGTGTGAGACTTGCTGGCGATGGTGTTTCCGAGATACTCACGGGTCCAATTGTTTTGGGTGAGACTTCTTCACTAGTACCATTTGGGTCTTCCGACGAGTTAAGCGAAATATTGGACGTGCCCTCTAGAGGTCCAGCAAGGCTGTTGCCTTTATGAAGCATCATACCACTTGACTGCAAGATATCCTGGTAGACCCTCCGCCCCGGGTCTGCTCTGCGTTTGGCCTTCTTCTTGTCCCGTTTCGAGGATGGACGGACAACAATGACGGGCACTGGCGAGTGTTGTAGACAATACTTCGATACGGATCCTGGTAACAGTCCCTGCAGACCACCCAGTGACCGTCCACGTGTACCGACAATGAGAATGACGGGTTCATATATATGGATCTAATGGCAAGCTTAGCATATATTATCCATTCCGGCTGGGCTCAAATACCATTCGCTGAATCGTCTCGTGAACCTTTCCGACAGCAAACTCAAGGATAATGGAAATGGCCTTCTCTTCCTCATTCTTCTCGATAATCTGGTCCAGGAGTTTCATTGCCTCCTGCCGGTATAATCTCTCCTGGAGTGCTGCATCGCTGCTAATCTTGCTGTCCTTATCCACAACTCGAAGACAAACAATCTCGTCGCCGTCGTCAACCAGTTCGTCAATCAACCACTCCAATGCAAACTCCGAGTAATCGTTCTGGTCGGTGCCGCATAGGAAGGTACGTGAGCGCCTGCTGTACGAATAGTCTCGATGCTTGGACTTCAATGTGAGCGAGAAGTCGGATGCATCCTTATTGTCAAACGTGTCAAACGAAATGCGCTTGAGGAACGCGCTATGTCATTGGCACGTGAACGTTAGCTTAAAGCCCTGCAGGGTGACAATAGGAGCTCCGTTTTCGTTTCAGAGGTCACGATTGAGCCTAAACCCTTACGGGGCTTGTAGAGGGGTTAACATACGGAGGAGGCGGCGGTGATGACAGCGAACGCCCTGTGCGGACAGATCCAGAACCAGATGCAGGTAATCCAGTGACAGGGCTTCCTGGGGTGGACACCGCAGTCGTTAGTGAGGACAGTCGGCGGCTCTCAGAAGCTGGAACCTCGGGAAGATTTGTCCAAGCTATGGATGTCCGCTTCTCGACGCTGGTTCGTGGTGTGGTTTCGTTTGCGGGTGGAGTTGAAGTCATCCAAATGAGCTAGGAGTTGTGCGAATGGTAAGGTGAAGCTGCAGGAAGGTCTGCAGGAAGGTCTTCGAATGCGAATATAAAAACAAGCACAAAAACAAACACAGATAAAAGTAGCTTGTATCAGGTATTCGTGTACTTAGTACTTAGTATGAACAAGGCAATGAGTCGTTTGAGTGATCAGTGGTGTTGACGGGAGACGGGAAACCGGAGCAAATAGGTGCCCGATTCGGGAGTGGGGTAGGTAAATATTGGGACTTCGGTCTTGGGTCTTGGGTCTTAGTCTTGGTCTTGGTACCCGCAGTTAGCCATTCTTGGGAACTGGCGTCCAATGGCGTTCAATTAAACCTGTGTACACGTATACCTCTGGGTGGTAGTAGATATCCCTCATCCTCATTCAAAATAGTAGGCATTGGATAGAGCTGCCAAATTTTCTGGAACGGTGATGGTTGTGCCGTGAAGAACTCGATGAGCCCTTTAGATTCTGAGATGACTAGACTAGTTAAGATAAAGTACCTCAAATTGCAACTGCATCAACCCCGTCTTCTACAGCAACTTAGACTCCGAGTTTACGTCTTCGAGTACCTCTTCGTTACTGGCATACCTATACTACCGGGGAAAACTCGATGCTCAAGAAAAAAACAGATACACGTATTCCTGTCATGTGCGTAGACAGAGCCGTTCGTAGCGGCGGTGCCTTGCTTCCGAACTGACATAGAGTTGTGACGTCAACATGCCAGAGAAAAGGAAGACGACGCTGAGGGAGATGAACAACTACTCTAACTCAGCCACGAAGAAGCAAGAAGAGCCGCAGCAGTGCAGAAACTTCATCGCAGGTGTTCCCAGGCCAGAAGCGGGAGCTCTAGTGGTTAGGGTAAATTAGTGACTAGATAACCCTTCCACACCAAAAAAGCATCCTTCAAGTAAACTTCAAGGATTGAGGTAAGACCATCGAAGTTTGTTCCTGCAACAAACCTGAGGAGCTGTTCTCGACCTTTCAAGGAGGTATTGAGTTTCGGCCGCCGGATTCCGTAGTGTTCAGTGTGCGTTCCTGCTCAGAAACCTGTTGATTAGACTACCAAAATCACTAGATCTAGAGACCGTGGGCTCCCAGTAATTACAAAATTCACGTCCGAGAATTCTTGCCGATTTAGCCAATCAATAACACGAAGATATACCAGCAGCTGTGCGGTAAAGGTGAGAACTCTTACCTAGATTTGCCGGGCGCCCACAGTCTCTATTAACAGGCTTCTTGTCCAGCACCCTTTGTACTTGCAGCTTATTTCAGGCCTCTTGTTTCGGGACGGATAACCATCTCACCCCGTGGCCGAACCATCGGTCCGTCGGGACTTGAACAGGGTTTCACTATTTCCCATGCCTCGCATAGAGTTGCTTTCTCTTTGACTCGGGAGTTTCAATCTCGCACAGGCAACGGAGGGTCCCATGCACGTTGATAGTACCCAGGGTATAAACCGGACCCAGACCTGTAAGCCTCAGGACGTACCTAGTGGGGAACAACCGAAAGGGCGAGAGACTGGAGCTGGTTAAACAGATCATCCGTTGCCTGTCACTTACCTCTGACCAACCTTAATTTCACATCCCAGTGACGTGACATGTCACTGGCACCGTGTATTGCGTGCTTCAGTTGACACACTCTTGTCTCGCTGCTGGGGGAAGAGATGCAACTCTATCTCGATGCACACGTCGATCGCCTCTCGATACAACTCTGCGCAGATCGTAAACATTGATAGATATGAAAACGCACGGTACCCGCCTGTATCAAAATCCCGTTCTCAATCCGTTCAAATGTCAGGAGTGCATTCATAAACCAAATGCTGCATCCAAAAACTAAAACTTGCATCGCTGCACAAGCGAGGAACGAGTGAGTTGGTCAGGGCGTCGGGAGGGTCTGGACTCTAGACACGAGGGCATGCACGGCTGCCAGAACTGATAAAGTTTCAGCACCAATGCCAAATCCACGTACCCTCTAATGCACCGAGCTTCGAGTGTGACGGGAACCGCTGACCCCATCCATCACACAGGCTCAGTCATGCTCCGTGCAAGGACGACGCGCAAGTCCGGGGCTCGAAGCGACGCGTCACAAGGTTTGTGACAGGTAGACTGCCCTATCACACATCACAAGGACCATGGCTGCGCAACAGGCACGACAGCTCGCCGACACGTTTTCATTTCTCGCCTAACCTCGCCGTATCTGAGTCGGTTCCTTTCTCCAGTAATGGTCACTCACATATTGCTGATTGCGGATTGGAAAAAACTGTTGTTGCTATATACTTTGATTCCCGTTCGCGAACCACCAGCCATACAGACAATGAGGACTCTAAAGTACAAGTCTCCCCCGCTTCTAGATACTAGATACATAAAGATACTCACACAACAGATAAACCTCCCCAATCGGTGTTCCCGCTGTTCCCCTCTCCACCCCAACCAAACAGAGTAGAGTATATGTACAAACGCCTCAATAGACCAACCAGTCACATTTATATGCGAAAAATAACACTATACACTAGAAATGTACTAATAGAAAGTAAAGAAAACAAGCGCACCACCGATGATCCATGCAGAGTGATGACGCCAGCCCAAAAGATACCAAAAAGAAAGCGCTTGAAATGCAGTCCCAGAAAACCCCGCATCTGTTAACAAAGGAAATTCGTGCTTCAATGATACAGTCTAATATGTAGCTCTGATCATTGTTGCTATTCGGTCACTAAACAACACCGTTGTTGGGTCGTCTATTGGTGACGAATGAATGTGTGAATCGAAGTATGTATGTGATATCGCATGAAGTTCCTTTTCCGACATGGGGAGATGGTGTTCGGTTGGCTGCGGGGGTGACGGCGGGTGTGACTCTTCCTCCTCATCATCTGACTCATCAGAGCACAGAGAAGGTGGTCGGTATGAGGACGTTCGTGTTAATGTAAACATTCCGTCGTCGTCCCCCTCGTCCTCCAAATCATCTACATCATCCATCTCGATCTCCTTTACACCCACCGTCTCGTGCTGTGCAAGATATCGATATTCGTTTGTTCGTGTGTAGATGTTGACCTTCTCGTTCTCCTCAAATTCCTCATCACTCGAAACACTTGAATCTGTGTCTGAATCTGATTCATAGTCTGTGGCCAAGGATCCGTAGTCTTCTGACTCTGCCCAATCTCTCTCGTTCCCTCGTACAGTGTTGTAGTACCATCGCTCTTGTTCTGCTTCGGCGTCGGCGAGGTGAACCATTAGAGAGTCTAATAGGTTTGCATGTCCTGTGGTACAAAGTCAGTCTTAAGTTCCCAGAAAAAAAAAAGAAACAGGGAAGCTTTGTGTACAAACCTACTAGCAATCTCAAGTTGTGGTTTGATCGAGAAGCTTCTGAGGAGAGCTTGCCTCGTGCCTTGTGGGCAAGATAGAATGTTTGTGTGATGCTCATTTTGGTGATTTTCTGGGGAATTTGGAAGGTGACTCTGGGTGATGATGGTAGAACAGGTCGTGAGGAAAAAGTTGCGGGAGAGACGGCCATTTTGTGTTAAGGGTACCCTGAGGAATATATCTGTGTGGGTGAGTCAGTAAAGGGTTTATTGATTTGCTGGGAGGCTCAAGCGTGCGAGGAGCTATGACTCTTCGGGACTCATTCGGCACGGCGGGATTTAATTACTTTTACGGTTGGTTGCGTTATTGAAGCAGGGCGAATCCGTGCGCTGCGCTTGTGTCGCAGATATTGCGTCCAGTCTTGTCCAAGTATGGGGGGTTCGAATCGAAATCGACGTGCTAATGATGAAATGTCTTTGATAGTGAGTCGATGGCCGAGAGGCGAGGGGCGAGAGATAGATATGGACGAAGATATGGATCGATGGATGGGTGGCTGGATGGCAATGTGATGGATCCGGAGGGGGACGAGGCATACTTTATGAACCGCATTATTACTTGGTTGTTGTCTGTGAATGCCCGTGTGGCCGACTGACGGAAATTTCGGGTCTGTCGGGGTTTGTGACAAACTCCCAAAGCAGCCAAGTACTAGTACATTATGGGCGTGCGGGAGTTAAGTGTCTCCGAATTCCGGCACCTACCACCAGCGACAACACCAACGATTTGACAGCATCGTCGCCTGGACATGATACCACATGCGTCTGGGGTTCATGCGCTGGATAGATTGTCTCTCGCAAGGCTGGCCAATGGGAGACACCATTGCTTAAACGCCCTACAAACAGCACATCTCTTCGCTAACCCCGCTTTCATACCTCAATAGCTACTCCCTTCACAAGGAAAAGAACAAAACAAATCTCCGCGGTGAAGACATAACAAACCTCAGTGTAGAATACGTAGAGTCATAGACTCGTACATCATGACGTACTCTGAGTGAATCATCCTTCATGCTTCGCTTCGTATCTAAGCCGTTCGGCTCCATTTAACTCCGATGCCGGCGGCAAGTATTGTAGTAATCTATTCAGGACTCCCTCATCGGATGTCCGTTGGCTGCTCGGAAATCTTGTCCGAGTGAGGTAATCCCAGGTACCGTACTCGCCTTCAACACCTCCTTTCATTCACCCGCAGGACACCACCATCATCACGACCTCTGGGTACCGGAAGCATACACTATATATTATGCAGGTGGTATGTCAGCCAGTTCAAGGTGCTGAGTAGCACAACCTTCGCCAGTCATTCGCCATAAGGCTGATTATGATTCGATATGAGTATTAACAATCACTGCTTGGCGAACCGTGGGGTAGGTACTAGAAATTTCAGTGGAGGTATGACGATTTAATCTAATCTAAATGTCTAAATTTTTATGATTAGTACTGTAGATATTTCGATTACCGGAACTGCGATGACCAGTTCTACTGCTTTCTCAGTCCTCAGGTTACCCAAGTTCCTTTTTTTACGCTGTTATCGTGATGTTGGCGAGGTTGACACCATTGTTGTACCTGATTGACAGGAGTTGGGAGCCTGTTAGGTTTCAAAAAATTCTTCAGGCTGATTTTTTACTGAAAAAGGTGGTTTTATCCTTTAAGTGAAAAGGACCTCGGGGGCCTGGAGAGCTCCGTTCCTTAGCACCAGAAGGCCGAGCAGAGCGGGCGTTCATTAACTCCGCCTATTCTCCGTCGTTTGAACCCTTCCTCACTTGCAGCCCAATGTCCACCATTAAGAGTGCTTAGTTGAAGCCCACAATCTCCGTGGCACTAATTCATGCGGACTTTGCGGTGCAAAATAAGTTGTTTTGGTGGTGGTGGGGGTAGGGAGTGTATGGTTAGAGCGGATCACACATCTGAAGCCCGATCCTCAAGGAGCCGGGGCTTCCGAAAGCCAAGTCCGCGGAAACCAGTGGCGGCGCCACCGGCGTGGACCTTCCCGCGACCGTATTCGTTTCGTGTTCGTTTCGCGAGCATTGTCATTTGAGCCGAACTTACAACAAATTTTTTGCTATCCCCTCACTGTAATCATATATTTCTCCTCGAATTGATACGTATTCGTACATTAGTACTCTGCAGAAATTCGGCACGTAAATGTGCCGAAGTCACTGTGCCGTTGGCAGTGAGCATTAAGGTACGAATGGTGTCCTTCGTGTGATACTTTCTGATGAGCAAACGCCTATACAAAATATTCACTGCTGTGACAACAAATATTGGTAGGGCGAAGGAGAAATTTAACGAATTGAAATATCTCGGTAATGATAACTGTTGTACTTTAATTCTTGCTACAGCAGGTAAATATAAAGATAAGCCCTAGGCCTTTCCCCGACCTCGGTACCGTATGGACGGGACCTCTGGTATCTTAAGTTCGAGATCAGGACCTCTAATCAATGGGACCGGATGAGACAATTCCCGATCCCGTCCCATGTGCACCACTACGGACCTGGCCAACGATCGTCAGCCGGCATAAACATCTGTCATAGTCTCGTATTGAGATCTGTCCCGAAAGCTTGTCCTCGCATTATATCTAGTGTTTCCGTCTCAGTGGTTCACACTAGACGCCATTGGAAGATCGTTCTTGCTAGCCAGATGGCCGACATTTAATTGTCGATTTAATGGCCATACCAAACATTCCCACCGCAAAAGCTCGTCCAAACGGGCCCTAGTTGAAGTCGAACAGAAGGCTAGGGAAAGCACTGGGTGTCCATGATCACTTTCACGGTGCGTCAGTGACGTCCTTCACTCGTCTCAGTGCGGAAGCTACTTTATATCAATGGCGCTGCTGGGGTATCATATACAACCACCGTTGTGATATTATTATGCACCCTATCACGATTTGGGTCCATGCACTTAGAGTGGCATCCCCCTCTCCGGGGCACACTCGGAGCCTTGGGAGGGATCCATAGTGACTGCATATACATTTCGGCACGGGACCCGTGGAACAGGAAGGGCAGATCAACCGCGTACATACACTCACTAGGCCTCGAGATCTGAGTAGTCTTGATAGATGCACCCGGCCCGGGTGGGCTGAATGGCACACATCGTAATCGAAACATCAGGCGAAGGTGCAAATTGTAGTGATAGAATCGAGAGGCAAATTGAAGATAATAGATTATATCGTGCAACAAAGCCAAAATGTGACCCGTGGACAAATAGCCACGAGCTCCACCAGAGCCTTCCCGCTATGTAAGGTTGTGTGACAGGTGTCCGTGGGCTGTTGAGCTTCCCGTCCCGCCTCTACAGTAATCGACCGCACGTCCCACTGAGGTGCTTTGGGCGCAGCCCCGGGTGTGGGAAAGCCCGGTCCCAAGGGCGAATCCTAGCCTGGATCGGTGTTCGGATGAATCGTGCACGGGTCAAGAGATCTTACCGTATCCACCATTCTCCGTATGTAGCACAATCTAGCTTTCCATACTCAGGCAGACCAAAGACCTCCCTGAAGGTTTGCTTGTACTCGAGGCAGAGGAAAATGTACCAAAACTTCTGAGTGGCTGGGACTTGCTTGATATGGAAAATTACTCGCCATATGTAGAATATGTAGGACTGATGGTCTGAGCAAGCACCAGCGCTGTATGTTTGGGTTCTAAATGCCGGCTACGAGTACGGCTCTTTTATTGGGTCATCAGGTTTAAGTTGTATCGCCCTAACTATCTAGTACCTACAAGTAGGTAGTTATAGATTGTGCAGCAGCAGTGTCTAGTAATGCACACGGGACGGACCGAGTACCCTTCCCACCTTTCAAGTGGCATACCTACTACTATCTAACTTCAGCACAGCACTTACAAAGTCACCTAACTTAAAATATTGTTTACCTGATTCCGGGCGAAAGAAAATTGCCATTAGCGTTTTGGGGTGTAGTCTGTCCTGAAGATTGGATTTCGTCTAGAAGATAATTCTTCGATTCCGACAGACAATATATAGTCCCAGTCGTGCCCAATAGTACATCAGCCCCACAATGCGATTACATACTTACGGCGGCACTTTAATGAGCGTTGTTCTTGTGGTGACCTGATACTGTCAGTATTTAGTCGTAGCTTTCAATGCAGATACCCACGAAGATGGAAATAGTATTGTTAGTTGTAGCCAATCTGAGTGTGTTAGTAGAACCCTTGATTAAATCGAGAAACCTACAGCAGTGGGACATCCAATGAGATGAACGGTCTTATCATCAGCGAAATGGACACCATACGCAAAGGTGAACATACGTTTCACAGTGGGTTTATCTCTGAAGTACGCAGACTGGTAGCGTCTAGAAAAGCCCATGGGCCTGACGGCCGGAGCACCTATGCAACAATTGAGTTCTCAAATGCAATATACCGTAAGTATCTAAGGCGCATACCACGGGGAAGCTTGTTATAGAAGTCCACAACATCGCAAGATTCCGCAAGTCGATCTCCAGCTTCACCGGCACGAAAGCCTGAAAACGGTTGATATTTTCGAGGCTCTTTGAAAGCAGCGGGGTATTTCTAGCTTTCGAGCGTTCTTCCGGAGATCTTTCCAGCTTTCCTGCAGATCAGTATTAAGCTCACCGGTCAGCGAAAGTTTAAGTTTACCAGCACAGTAACTCAAGCTTAGAGTTCAGCACGGAAAGCTAAAAGTTATTCAGCACAGTAACTCAAAGTTAGAGTTCGGTATAGAAAACTGAGTTATTCTACAAAATAAACTCTAGGTTCTTTAGCGGAGATTTTAGCAGATTTTGGCCATACTACAGACTCGTGCTCAGCAAGAGTGAACTCGCAGTAAGTTTTTGGTGCCACTGAGTACAAAGGCTAAGGTGTATAGGAAGCTTTGGGAGCGCAGAAAGCTCTGGGAGTATACTCTGCGCGACTTCAATTGTTCTAACTATCTATCTATCGACGGCGACTCTGGGTTCACCGAGAGCAGGCTTGATACGGTGCTCAAGTGCACTTGGAGACGGGAGCTGGCGGAAGACATGCTCAAGCACACTTGAAGATGGGAGCTGGCTGGACTCATCCCAATGAACGTTTGCCATCGTAGCTCACATTAACCATCTCAAGCTAGTTGAAAGTCATTGTCTCCAGACTGCTCTAAGTGAGACCGTCTCTACCGTCTCTAGCCTGCTCCCGACGAGCCACCACTACCATCTCCAGTATGCTCCCAGCCAGCCTAGAACGACCGTTTCTACCGAGCTTCTGAGAACCACCTCCAAGTACACCTGAGTATCGTCTCAATTTCAGCCCGAGTACCGTCTCCAAGTGCACCTGAGTACCATCTCCAGCTAGCTTTAAGATACGCTGCGAAAGTCTGTGAAAGGAGACCGGCTGAAAGGAGAGACGCTGCAAAGGCGAAGGAAAGTTGGAAAGTTTATGGTACTTCCGAGGTTCGCACGAACTTTGAAAGTAGCGGCAAGTTCCGCGATGAATACGGCTCATCCGGGCAGCAGCTTCAATCTGTCATGAATACAATCAACTGTGCCCTCGAGAGATTGAATATAATGAAAGTGAGTTCATAGTAAGGCAGAGCTTACAGCCTAAGTAAAAGTTCGACTGTTAGTCACCGAAGCCCACAAAAATAAAGAATTGAGCAGAGAACCTACGTTTGGTGAGGCAGCTTTGGAGGAATAACACTAGATACATTACGGCGGAACACGGTAAACGTGAGGGGCGATATAACTACGTCAATGTAGGGCGGAAAGGTAAGCTATTCAGGTACGTCGATAAAAAAATATTAAGCGCCAGGTTGGATATGGTGAGGGTCTTGCACCCAAACGTTACCCCGGCCAACAGAACCCCAGCCCGGCGAACTGAATCGTTGAAAGTGAGTTATTTTAGACGCCGAGGTACGAGGTTCAATATCACGTGATATAGAGGAGATCTGAGTACGGGACAAATCCCGTCCCGTCATTCGGAAACCCCGTTTCTGGTATAGGGAGTCATGCCGGGACTTTATACTCGAGTATAATAGGTCTGCTGCACTATGTCTGCAGTGCCGTCTCAAGTTTCCAATGTCACCCAGCATGATCAAGTACTCAATCTCCCACATCTCAACATCCAATCCATAGGAGTAATCGTTGCGGTGGCCAGGCGATTTCTTTGAGTGATAATCACAGCAGTAATATAAGCCTTGCTATATAGGGATGCGGACTACCGGCCAATCTAATGGGCGCCTCGCATAGACCAGTCAATTGTGCTTTGAGTATAGTAATACCGCGAATCGTTCAGCACGGCAATCACAACGGGACAATGTTAAATTGATGTTGTATGGTTTAATTGCTAGCATGCTACAATGGTTATCCAAGATCCTCCAAATTCGAATTTCGACGCCCAGCCAAGTTGAATGGGAGCCATACTGCGACACACCCTCCTCTCTGCGTTTCTGCAAGGAAGCAAACACAGAATAGGTGATACAAGAACGACAATGGTATTGGGATGATTATAAAAGACAAGACTCGGGAATAAACACGCAAGATAGATATAAATCCATGAACCCCATATTTTGAAAAATGGCAGTAAAAGCTGGCCCAGAAACTGCATAGCATATCAGGCTCGATAACTATATCGTTATTTCACTTCTTGAACCCAAACCTAGGATTGTGTCAGTCATTGAATGCCGATTAATTCAGGTTGTGCAATGGCGGGATCTTACATCGATCTTCCCAAACTCTGCACGTTCGCGTCTGGCTGCCTTCTTTGCAGTTAATATGGCATTGTCCAAGTCTTCTTGATCCGAAAGGCTGATCATGCCATCGCCGTCTTCATCTTGGATCTTGCATCTAACATTCTTCTTGTACCCAAACTTGTCCTGCAGCCGCTTGACAAATTCTGAGTAGTCAATGCCAGTAGTGATTATTATCATTCTCGTGTCGTCACCGTGCGCTTTGACTTTGATCTGACACCTGTCAACACCCTGTCTAAGTAATAATAAGGTCAATGCCTAGCCTTACCTTTTTCACATCTGGTCGACGGGATGCTCCACTTCGTACACTCCTACTGTCCAGCATCTCAAATGCGTCCTCTTCATCGAATGACGATCCCTCATACGCGTCACTCGCGTACTCGTCTTCATCCTCATACCTGGGGGGGGGAACGCGTCGGCTGGGAGCCCGTCGAACACTACCAGCCCCACGACTAGGACCCCGCCTCTCAGATCCATACATATCGTACAAATCGTCATTGTAAGGGTTACCCTCGGTTTCGTCAGAATAGTCGGGTCGCTCGGGGCGGCGTCGAACAGGTTCACGTTGTTGTGGTGGTGGTATTTCACGAACGGACCGTGATCTGGTGGATGACGGCGCACCGCGAGCAGAGTATGCTCGACGAGGTTCTACCAACGCGCCTGCGGCTGGATGACGCGGGCCATAACCTGGATCTCTGCCCCGACTATGGTCACGCCTGGCTGCGTCTTCACGCTCTCGGAGCGACAACGAACGACCGCCCATTCCGGCATTCCCCATACCTGCGACTGTATTTGCCCGAATTGGTTTCGACGGAGCAAATCCATCCTCCGGTGGCGGGGTTGGCGGGAAAACCTGGCGTTCACCTCTCAGATTGGATGACGTATCCTTTGGTTGTGGAGCATCAACATCAGATTTTCTGCGAGATGTGAGTTCTGACTTGACCATATTGGTTGCCGCAAATGATATCTCGGCCGGCGTGCGGTCATCAGTCGCTGTGGTCTGGCCCATCTCTTGCTGGAAGGTACGTCAGCATCATGTCCCTCGCTCGTCACTTTTACATAGGAATCTAACCCTCTTAACCTCAACACCAGCGAAACCCGTGAAGGCATTCTGAGCGTCGGATGCAGCTACTAGCCGGGCTTTACCCAAGTAATCCTTCGTCTTGACGTTTCGTACTTTGGACTCGTTCGGTCGGTACAATACTCCAACTCCGACGGAGAATACTGTGTAACCCTGAAAGGTCGTTAGACTCTACTCACTGTAGACAGCGTATCGACATAGACAAACCTCAGCTTGTTCCCGGATTGCTTCGTCAATCACATTGTGATCCTCCACTTGTTTCTCCTTGGCGGCGTATTCAAGGTCCTTCATGCCCAGTTCCAGCTGTTGATCATAAATGTAGCAAAGACCCCGATTGAATAGCACTTCGCAGGAGTATAGCTTGAACTTCAGGCCCAATTGATCGTAATCAATCAAAGTGTTGCCTCGTAGATACAACAAGGCTTCATTGAAGTTTGCCATAGCCTCCGAGAATTCGCCGAGGAGGAAATTCGATACTCCCATCTGGAAATATGCCACTGCAAGAAAAGAATCAAGCTTGGTAGCTCTCGCATATGCTTCGACCTGTTATGCACCAAAACAAACTATAAGCAATCCGCACATTGAATTCCACACAGCTGAGCTCAGAACTTCAAAGATAGATAGGTAGGCACACACCGCCTTCTCGTGCTCACCCAACGTGGCATGGATCATCCCGATGTTGAAGTAGATTTTGGAGGTATCGGCACTCTGCTCAAATATTTCGAGCGCTTTCTCAAAGTCCTGTATGTCATAGTATGACAGGGCTTCAACCCAGCTCTCGATTTCCTATGTCCTCTCCTGTCAGTACTCTTCCTCTTGCGCATCATGCAATGCCATAACTGGGATACCTCACCTGCTTTAGAGACATAGCAGCAGCCTATACTCAATACAGATAGATTTGAATGTTGAGTAGTGACGTTGGGAAGCGAGCTCGTCGGTGTTGGTATGTAGTTGGTGGCGGATGATCAGGGGAGAGGGGCGAGTGCTCCCAGCAATGGCCAAGCCAGTGGATTGGGGGCGTTCAAACACACGGAGATTGGATTGAAGGTTTCGTACGCAGGTCCAGCCAGCGATAATAATTATACGTTGACAGCAGAAAAGGAGGAAATTACACAAACACTCAGATCGCTAAAGGTTGAAAAGGTGTACGACCAAACGTTGGTTGGTGCGGCCGGAAAACAATCACAAACGAAGGTTGGAAGATATATTATAGAGAATGTCCGGTAAATTGAACAGGCGGGAAGGATCGTATAGAGTGCGCAAAAAACGCCTGCGGGGAAACCCAGAAGAAAGATATTCGAGGATAGATTGCCGGTATATACACTTAAAAAGGAGGCGGGGTTGCACTAGCTCTCTGGAGGAAGTCGATTAATTAGGGATTCTGCTATGCTGGGGGAGATCAAGCAAGAGCTGTGGTAAAGATGAAGCAGTTGAGGAACAAAACTGACAAGGGGGGGAGAAAGAGATGTTTAGCTTTCCCCTTCCACCTCGACCTCAAGACTTTGATATAGGCTACAGGTCATTCAACAGATCCGAGCCGCTTAAGCAGCCACAGGAGTGGCGCTCAGTGCTTCTATTCGCGATGGTTCATAAAGTGTTGGCTATTGTTTGCACCCCTTACTTCCTGCTCTTGACTGCATCTTGCTGCTATTTACGAACGTGGGGTAGGCGGTTGTGTATCTTCGCATACCTGGGTCCAGACTTCACCTGCAGCCGCCGCGAGTGACCCACCGAACAAGTGCAAATAAGATGAGTGCCTCCAGAGATCTGAGGTTCAGAACAGCATTTACAGCAAGAAGTACTCACGTGGTATCAACGAGCAAATATCGACAAAAGTAAAGAAGAGAGCTCGCTAACGGGGGAAAATATTGTTCACGTCCGAAGCACTCGAAACGGTTTTAGGACATCTGAAACTGATCTCCAGCGTCTAGCGCCTACATAGAGAACAATATTCATGCACCGAATCAATAGATACACATGACAAAAACAAAGAATATCCCGATGTCCCCGCTCAGTTGCAAGGTTCAGCCCACGATATGTCTACTGGGTCTAACAGACCCAGACTGTCGCGGATCAGTTTTATGCTGCCAACATCGGTACGGTTGGTGTGGAGTGCTGATGGTCAAGTGCACCCAGTCAAATGACCTGGTCAGATCATGCTCTTGCCAACATGTTCCGTGCGCTCCTCCCATATTGTTTTTCCGGAGCATGCGCATACCTGGCGGGGCATCAGCATATGTTATCAGAAAAATTCAAGCCGACCAGTTGGAAATGTGAAGACTCCAACACCCTGTTTACAACTTACCGTCTTCTCATTTTCCCAGACGCCTGCACTCCGTGCAATGACGCCACACAATGTATTGGGATCATTGGTGGCAAAACCCTCCTTCTTCTGCGAGACAACAAAGCTCCTCCCAATCAACTCCCAGATTTCAACAGGCCGCTCGATGAGAACACTCCCAATTCCAGACTTGTCAATCTCGAGCTCTCCAAAACTTCCCTGAGGCTCATCGTTTCCGTCACCCCCTTGCCAAACCCTTCCGGTTGATACAGCCCCTTGGGATATATCGCCGTTTTCTCGCACACTAGCGTAGTATTTCCCTGGAGAAAGACCCCGGACACTGAGGTCTACAATCAAATACTTTGGAGACACTTGAACCATCCGTGCAAGTCCACGGACAGGGTTAGCAACGGCTGGAGCATGGGTTTCAAGAATCGATACAGCAGAACCTAGGTCAAGAAATTAGCTGTCAACTTTCTTATCAAGCTGGTGCAATTGGCTGGATGTACTGTTTGGCTTTCCACTGCCTCGGAGGATGGCATCTCGACCTGTTGACTGGATCGCAGATACGATTTTTGAAGGCGCGACTGCGGCGGTGTCAGGAAACGTTGCAGGGCTGAATGTGGTAGTGGGTGTGCGTCAAACCGGTTCCTTCTATTGAAACGAGTTGGTCTTTGAGGCTCGCGTCAACTCTGGTGATGCCTAAATGAGTGATTAACGGTGAACCAACTATCTCATTCTGAAGGTTGTGTCGTTTTACCAGGCAGCTCATGAAGTGACTGGGATACGCTCTTAACGCACGCCTCGCATTTGAGGGGTACTGCAAACAATGTCTTGTGGAAGGGGTATTGATATCAGCTTTGCGGAATTGTGTTATTGTAGCTATGTTCTGTGCTCACCTCGAATGGTTGGATCATTTTGTCGCTTCGCTTCGTCTCGTTGAATGTTTGATGTGTGGTTGAGATAGAAAGCCCAGGTTTGTACAATGCGTACGTCACTATATGTATAACTCGTTTCTTCTTCGTTTCTAATGATTTCAAAGCAAACAATAGTGGGGTGGAGTGGTGGGGTACATACTCGGAAAATTGGACCGTGGCTGGCGCCCGGGTAATATTCAGAAAAAAGCGGAACCTCAAAAGTATCACAAACACCGACATCACGCCCCGCAACCACAATGTCACAGAACCTCGGCAGGGTTCGTCAATTCACCCTCTTCCACCACGTTAGTCACCACCCAGCTAACCGCAGTATTCTCATAGACATCGCTAGCCTACAGCCGGTCATGGCACCTCATCGACATGGCGGCCGATCAACGGTCACTTGGTCGCATAGCTACCAGCATCGCAATCACACTGATGGGGAAACATAAGCCGATCTATGACCCCTCGAGTCTGACTCCCCTTTTTTCCTCTCCAGCTGCATCCTAACGACCTTTCAGCCGACTGCGGAGACTACGTTGTAGCAGTGGGCTGTCACGACCTCCACACGACGGGGAAGAAGAAGGAGAAGAAGAAGTACTATAGCCATTCCACACGTCCCGGTCGGCTACAGGAGATTACTATGGAGCGTATGATGGCGAAGTATGGAGGTGCCGAAGTTCTGAGGAAGGCTGTGAGTGGGATGTTGCCAAAGAATCGGTTGAGGGATGTTAGGCTGGCCAGGTTAAAGGGTTGGTTCTACACCTGAGTGAAAGCGGGAAAGCATGTGGGATGTTTAGAACAGAAGCTGACGGGGGTGTTAAACAGCATTTGAGGGTCCCGGCCACCCCTACAAGAAGAACATCGTACAACTCAACGATGTCACGATGCGCACTGCGGAACCGGAGAAGTCGGAAACCCCGGTTATGGACGCCGTCAAAATAGAACTGAAGACGAAGGATGAAGCTTCATAGGTGGTGGGGACGATGGCTGTGTATAATTTTTCGTGTAACATAGTACACTACGATAGATCCGCATAGCGGACTGGATATCCCACAGCTTCGTCGTTTGGCGTGCTGCCGCCTTTTAGCCGGCACAGACCGGAGGTCCCTGGTGTTCGGTCATGGCTATCACTCGTACTTAAATTAGAATGCATTACTTAAACTTGGAATGCATGTGCTTGTGGGGTCGCTATGATATGGCCTATCAGTCAAGCCGATATGTATTGTGATGGGAGTACTATACCTGGCCCTATGAACTCTTACGCATATATGGGCCAGGAAGACCCGAGAAATTGAGTCATCTAGTATATATTAGTATAATAAAGGCAATGCAAGTTGGGCTTTTGAATAGCTGCCCTCGCTGCAGGTGGGCTCTTCCGCCGGCAAAGACTGAGAACTGAGAAACATACGAGTGACAGCATATGAAACAGGTGGAGAGGAGATCCGGTTGAGTCGCGGGAGCTTTTCATGTCTAAACGCTGAATCTAGTGCCACTGTTACCCCTCTCGAGACTCGGGTATCTGGTACTTTAGTGTTCTTGTGCCTAGACTTTCGCCGAGCGAAATACACAAAGCGTAGGGGATGGCAGCCGAGATCAGTACTTTAGTTATCACTTCGCTATAATATTAATATTGGTCAATTCAAAACTCTTACAAGCACATCGAAAAAGAATAGCTAAAAGCACAAATGTATCCCAAACCAAAAGGAAGCCAAAACACCAAAAAGAGAAAACAGATATATCTACAACTTGGGCTTGGAGCTCTGTTGAGAGACGGTGCACTTAATAAGACCGTTAGGACCAGACTGAGGAGCGTACACTTCGGCGTCCTCTCCTGTATTCTTCAATCCCTTGTGCCATTGCATGTCTATAATTTAGTCAGTACATGATGTGGTATGTGTGGTTTACGAAGGCCTTGAAAACTTACCGATCTCAAAATAGTGCTTGTTGGGCAGAGAATAAGTGACGTGCTCAACTAAAGGTACAGCCGCCAATATCTGCTCACTCATCAAGTACATTGTGGCCTGGACGGAGGCGGAGTAGTCTGTGGCGAAAGTACTCATGGTGATTTCGCGGGCAGACTCCCATGCAGCATCAAACTTGGGGATAACAGCCTTGATATCCTCCAATGTCTTAAATAGCTTCCAGTCCCAAGTCGCATCGACATCAGTACTTAGAATCCGGTCCCAGGTCTCGCCGAGAGTGGTATATTCGTCTCGGACGAAGCCATGGAAAGCGGAGCCAGTGGATTTAAGGACAGTGAGGCCCTGTATTCCCGACTTGATGGCAAAACCGATGTTGCGCTTGAAGGTGACTTCGACATTGCGGGTCTCGGTGCCGTCACGGTAGAAGGAGTGAGGGTGAGGCTTGCCATCAACGGTCATACGCGTCCAGCGGTGCGTGATGATTTTGACATGCGAGGCGTGGATGTGCGCGTAACGGGCAGGGAAGTGAGCTGCAAGAATGGACCCAAAGAGCTCTGGGGGAGTAACTGGGTTCTGCTTGGCCAGAACTAGGAGTTCGTTAGTTGGACATCCATCTACTTGCCCGCAATACGCGGCAGTGCTTGGGAGTGAGCAAGCATACGGTAGACCGTGTTCTTGATGGAATCAGTAGCGACAATGACGCTATTATCAGCTTTGGTATAGGATGTTTCAATTCCTCCTTCCAATAGAACGCAGACGGTAGTCTCGTTTACCGTCTGGACGCCAGTCTTCTCATCGCGGTGAACTTTGTACAGCCGGACGTTGTCCTAAGAATAGCTGTCAGCTAGCTGCAACATGACAGCGAACGAATTGATGGTTGGGAAGGGGGGGGTAGAACCTTGCCGTAACGAGCAGCAGAAACTAAGGCCATTATGTCGTTGTATAATTGATTGTTGTTTGTTATTTGTTTGCTGGTCCGTCTGTCTCTTGGTTTATTGTCTGTTTAATTGCCCGTCTGTCTGTCCGTCCGCCCGTCCTTTGTTTATATGCTGTATTGAGTAGTGAGTGAGGTATCTGAAACAGAGTTGGAACTCTCTCTTATAGTCGAGTATCTTATCGCATTGTCAGCTTTTCATGTCCATGTAAACCTGCTCAGCTCTCGCCGGTATGCTCCAGCCCCACTATGCCTCGTTGAGCATGGCATCCCGCCTCGGTTTATCGGCAGCAACCAGATTTGGTACGGGAGACGGAGCCCACCGAAATAGCGGTTGCACAATATCGCATATAAGCGACATCAGACGACGAAAGTTCGACAGGTCAAAGTCTGATGCGCTTACTAAATAGTCAATCGCGGATCGAAGATCGTCCTGACTGGCGGGCTGCTCCGTCGCGGGGTGGTGTCAAGTGGGGCGATAAAAAAAGGGCAACGAAAAGATAATAACGGTTTTCCTGGGATTCTGTTATAACTACCTCAAGTTGCTGTCCAGTCGAGAGAACGTTGAATAATGGTGCAATCCCCTTGGGTCTGGACGTCCCCCAGAAGCGGACAACGCCGGTGAAAAATTCAAATACCGAATGATAGTGGCATGTCGTCCGTCCTTCCGGTTCATGAAGCAAAAGTTTGATGCTGAGCCGCTGTGAGATGACGCCAGTAGCTCGCTTGAAGCTTCTCAACCAACCATAAGACTCGGAGCATCATCAGATCCCGCTTGTCAAACGTCAATAAACGCCCCAATAGCAAGCAAGACATGTTCGTTGCCATTGGCAGCGCAACCAATATCCTTCAAAGTACTGTTTGCTACCCGATCATCGATTCCATTGAAGGAAATTGACTTTACAAGCTCACGGCGTCGGCTCTCGTTCACCCATCTTTCGTGTCCATGTGGTGCCTGTCTAGTATGAGAACGACTCGCCTTTGCAAACTGCAAACTCCCTTACCGCAACCCTTCCCGGCTGCTGAAGACTTCTTTCGTGTACCGACGCCGGTTACGCCCAGGCCAATGTGGATGGATCCTGAGAAAATGAGCGCAATGCCACAGTGAGTGTGAGGCCCATGTTACTGCGGAGGGAGCAATGAGCTCCGCTGTCGACCGACATGTATTGGCCGTCACTAGGCTCAACGGAGCCAGACAGATTACTACGGGTGCAGAAAGAGCGGTTAACCGCACCTAGAACGAGTTTTCTAGCAGTCAGATCTTTGATCTTTCTTTCAGAACCGGCAGACCTACTGCACAAAACTGACAGATCCCCTAATCGTTAAACTGGACTGCGCACTGTATATCGCCCAGTGTTACACATGGCGAATTGGGGGTGGTTGGCAGGTCATATCTTATCTCTGTCATGGAATTGTGGCCTTTGGGTAAAATAAGATGGTAGGAAACCAGCGACTCGTTGATTTTGTGTTTCATTGCACTCAATCATTAACTATCACTCACTAAACTGTTGGCTTTTCCACGCTTTATCTCGTCATCAGACAGCGAAAAGATTTGGCTGATCTCGATGCCAAGCCAATTGAATCGAGCAGGGGCCCAACCGACTCTTAGACTCCAACACGACATCAAGACCCCAACCTCGTTCGACTTAGCTAACACTTAGTGGTTTTCTCAAAAGTGAAATTCATTTATACTTAACTATCTAGCCAATTCTCTGGCCGAAATAGATGCAGTTCTCTTATTTTCTGAAAGTATGCATCATATGCGGGTTTCTACAGTGCTATTAGCGGAGAGGCGCCTGCAATCACCGAAATAACCTGGGCGTGAGACAACTCCCCTACAAACTCTCGATTCTGTAGCTTTTTCCCGTCGTATTTTCATCTCATATGCGATCTTAAAGATGGATCTGGAATCCTCACTAAACCCTACGCAAGGGCCTCTTGTTGATCAATTAAATTGTGATACGAATCAGATTGAGTCTCTGCGCTCTCGTAGTCATAGAGATGTTCGTACTTTAGGGCTTGTATTGAAGTTGAAGTTTCTTCGCAAGGCAATGCTGCTTCCTAATTGACGCAACTTTTCTTCTTAATTCAATGACTCGATTGCCATATAGAGGAGAGTGCTTGCAGAAAGCCACCATCTTGGTGAAACCAGGCGTGTGGGGTTGTAGTGAAGACGCCGACGAACAATATTGAACGGACAGGTTTGTACCTAATAAGTAGGTATTTTTATCGGCCTTTGGGAGCTTTACGAGCTTATAAACCGACTGGGTAGAATCTTCGTGTCGGTATACCCGAAAAGCGTCCTCTTGCACGACGCAGTTATCTTTGACACCACATCAAACTGCATGCAGGGCCGGTACTATTATTGTATGGGAGACGGCTGAGTGTGAGCGGCTGGTTGTGGTGGTATAGGGAAATCGAATGCCATTGCTTGATACATCGCTATTCTATGGGCAAAGGTTAGGCTATGGACGCCTTGCGTCATAAAACCAAATTCGCCTTAAGTTTCAGCATTAAAAAGTTTAAAGGTTCTCTTCTCTTGCTGCCAATAAGATATGCATAAGCGTCGTAAGAGAGGGTGTGCCTAAGTACTGGGTAGGTACTCCGACTAAGTTACGCCCGTTGCTATGCATGTCCACCAAATTAAAGCTTACCCTCCCCCCGCGTTTCCTGATCGGCCGGCCACCCTGCGCGCAATCTATCAATCATCTCTTCTATATACACCCCATTGTCGTCTTTGCACTTGCCATTACGACCGCCGCTCTCGCATCCACGCAATTCAACCGCAACGTCTACTTCTGCTCGTCCCGACCATATTCTACCGTTTCCACGCCGATATCCATGATCCGTGACCAGAGAACAGCTTGATCTCGACTCGACCTGTTGATGGCAGTCTCAGACCATGCCCAACGCTTCGACGACTTCCCCAAAAGCATACCCTGCGTCAGCTCGCGTACGGGGAGGCAGTGGCAGTAGTGGACAACTCGCGGCGCCTCGGAATAATGGAGCCAGTACAAGCTTAGGTCCAACGACAAGTGGCGGGGGAGGAGGGATAGCTGGATCAGTAAGCACTGCAAATGGGCCGGGGGCGTTCAGTTCGAGCTTGCGCAGTGCGACTACGACTGTCATGACTCCACATACATTGGCGGGCGACTTTTCTAGCCCTATAAGTCCTGCCTCATCGGAGGCACTCATGGAGGAGCTACAAGATCAACTCAACAAGGCTTTGAAATATCAAGAAGGAGCTGAGAATTACCTACTAGTCTTCGAAAAAGACCCGAAAAAAGCAAAGGAGGCTAAGAAAGCACGGATAGAAGCGGAGAAGGAATATAACGAGAGGACTCGGGAGATAACGCAGCTGCAGAGCCAGATTGCGGCCATTACGAAACCCCGAGAAACGCCAGTACTACCTAGGGTCATTGAAACCTTCCAAAATCAACCTATCCCCCTCATCTCGAATGGATTACAATCTGCTATTAGTGGAGGACCGGATGTCTCGGGAACCGAGTCGCCAACGGTCTCATTGACGGATGCACTGCGAGATTTGGAAGAGAAGGGGAATAGAAACGAATATTATATTGAAAAGGCGAATCAATTGGTTTCACTCTTTAAAAGGCACCCAAACCTCAAATACGAACTCAATTGGGACACCTTTGGACACAGGCTACACTCGATGCTACTCCATGAAAGCAAGGAAGTGATCGCTGCTGGTTATCGCGTCACCCGGTATGCGTTGACGGATGCACAATCACTCAAGACTATCCGGAGTCTACATATTGACCACCTAGTTATCCTGTCGTTGGTTTCAAGGTCCAGTGTAGAACGTGAACAGGCTCTGAAGTTTGTTAGGACATTTTTGGAGATTCCCGGGGGAGTGAGTGAGATATCGCGCGCTGTTGTGAGAGCCATAGTGGCATGTGCGGAGCAAGTAGACGACCGCCTCCGAGGGATTGCCATGGAAACGCTTGCCGAAATGCTGGTTTTCGATCCGGCCCTAGTGGTTTCCGCTGGTGGAGTCAGGGTTTTGACCCAGGTGCTCGGCGACGGTCCATGGGAGATAGCAGATGCCCTGAGTTTGGCGTTTCTTTACTTACTCGATATGCCCGATACTAGAAAGTATGTGCGGGCCGGTCATGATTTAGAGGTAGGACTAGCTTTGGAACGCATCCGGATGGCTTTTGATCAATTCGTTCTCATTGTTCGTAGATTGTGTTCTCTGCTTTCACAGATTCATATGCATCAGGTCCAAAAACCCATTTCGACGAGGAGAGATTGAGGACCGCAGCGAAAGTCATAAGTAGTATGCTGAAATCATGGCCTGGTGTGTACAGACCGGGCTTGCAGCTTATAGCCATAGGCGTAGCTAACCTTACACAGGCCTCCTATGTTTGTCGATGTTTGATTTGCGCGCTTTGCGATCCTTGGTTGATTCATTACGTATACCATCTCCTGGCGTTCGGGTGAGTAGCAATCCTATTGACTGGTAATGTTGTTAATATTTTGTACAGGATGTGATTTTGGAATTATTTTTTGACATTTTTCGTATAAAGCCACCCTCTTGGTCCACGACATTTCTCGCCGGACGACGACTCACAAGTATTGATCCCAGATGCTACCCACCGCGATGCATGCTGATTTTGTGCAGCATATGGTCGGGTTGCCAATCTCAAGACATCTGAAGCTCCAACAAAGCCCACCAAATCAGATAACAAAACCCAGGGTAACCTAGTCGAGCATTTTACATCGCTCTTGCTGGCTGTGTTCTTTGATGCTGGTCTGCTCGAGGTATGCGACATTCCAATGTCGTTCCCGGCCATTCAGACGATGTTCTGATGCAGTGTACAGGTGTTGATATATGTGGTCGAGGACAATAGTGATCCCACAATTGTCCGCAAAACAACTCTTCTTCTTGGGGAAGTGCTGAAGCTAGCCAGTCGATTACTTCCTAGCAACTACAGCGCACGAATGCAGCTTTTGCCCAATTTATTTTCCTCGGCCTCTAGATTTGGGCTTGATGGACGTTTTTCAGCGTCTGCGGCAGTCTATCAGATCGATAGCCTCAATCGGACGCTCCACCGTTCGTTAGCACCCAATACACCTCAGCGTGCGGCGCTGGAGGAAGAAAAGCGGGGGCAACGGCAAGTCGAGCTCAAATTGAAGCTGAACATGACTATTGACGACCGTCATTTTTCCAACCTCATTGTAGATACTGGAGTAAGTCATCGCTCTTCATTTTATGGGCCTTATTTAACGAGTCTAGGTATTGAATACCAAGAGCTATACCAAATGGAACTGGGATATCTTGAATGAGATTATTCAGGGCCCGCTACTAAACCCCAAACGACTGGAAGAAGCCATCAAAGTGACGAAATTCATGAAGAGGCTTTTGTCATTCTATCGTCCATTCAAGTACAGATTTTGTGAAGTCAAAAACACAAAACCAAATCAGAGATACGTCAGGACCGGGTGTGCGTTATTTCACACACTTCTCCAGACTTCCCAGGGCGTAGCGTTTTTGGCAGAGCATAAAATACTGCGCCAGATAGCGGAATGCCTGGCGCAGTTGGACAGGGTGAATTCTCTTGAACAATTGCATCTGCAGTGTTGACTTTTTTTTATAGATGAGCGGCATCGTGTCACATGAGCCACTGTTTTCAACCCAACGTTTGAATGACACCCTTGGTCGTGGGTACTTTTCCATGCTGGGAACGCTGAGTAGCGATCCGAAGGGGCTTGCGTAAGTGGACTTTATATATCGGTGCGCATTAAGCTGACTGGACGAAGCATGATGGAGCGGTGGCGTATGTTTAACATGTTTTACCATATCAGCGACTTGCGGGACCGGCCAGATTTGCTGGAGCTATTTGTCTCCACTATGGATTTTTCTTTGTATGTCCCACCTCCACTTTGACGTCAAACCTTAAGCTAATCTATCAGGGAGGGCCATCCACGGATTATCTTATCAAAGGCATTGACGACGGGGCCCAAGGTAAGCATTCTCGGTTTCATACGAGAGTGGAACTAAGTGTTTTGTGCAGAGCGTCCGTCTTTACGCAACAAACCACCTTCGAACTCTCACATCACCCAATGATCCAGACAAAGTGGCCTCGGCAAGAAGCAATGAAACGGCCGAATGGGCAATACGTTTACTCATTACACAATTGTACGACCCAGATGTAGAAGTTTGTGAAACGGCGGTGAGGATATTGGAGGAGGCTTGTAATACTACACACAGTCTTGAATACGTGGTTAAATGTAGGCCTGCATTGGACCACCTTGGGGAGATTGGGGCACCTTTGCTGCTCAGGTTTCTGTCAACTTCAGTGGGTTATCACTATTTAAACGAGTTAGACTACATCCACCGAGAAATGGATGATTGGTTTCACGTATGTATTCACTGCATCAAATTACCATATTTACTCACTGTCGAAGGGGCGGAACGACTCATACGTTCTAACTGTCGAAGCATCATTGGCGCGCGCATTTGCCGATGATGAGCCAGTCAAAAGGAATATCAACATGATGGATCGCGACCTGCTAGGCACTGTACCACCTCACTTCTACCGCGAGTTGGCACGGACGAGTGAGGGTTGCAAGTTACTACGAGAGAAAGGCCACTTCGAAGAGTTTGCATTATTTATCCAACAACACAGCCAAGAACACGAAGATCCCGAGATTGTCACGAAAGTCAAGGGATGTTTATGGGCGGTGGGAAACATTGGCTCAATGCCATATGGTGCACCTTTTCTCGATGAGGCGGAAATTGTGGAACCGATCATAAGAATTGCCGAGACCTCACAGGTGTTGACGTTGAAAGGGACTGCTTTCTTTGCATTGGGTTTGATATCAAAGACAATGCAGGGCCTGGAAATTTTACTGGAACATGGATGGGATGGAACGACTTCGACTATGGGCGAGACATTGGGTTTCTGTGTACCTTTGGACCTGCGGCGGCTACTTTCGGTAGGCACCCTTCCGTGACAATCTGCTTCCCTTGTTCCGATTTCTTTGAATTTCTGTGCTACTTTATTGCGCGTTCGACATTTTAACAATGACATAGTTCCGGTGACTGACAGTTGCAGGTGGAACCTTGGAAACATACACAAGACGAAACCAGCAAAACAAATCGACCTTCGACGCTGTCGAGAGTCTTGGGTGAGGACCCCATAGATTCTGATATAATTGGTGCTATTGCCAATTTGAGCAACCACATCAAGGAAAGCCAGGCTACGAAAGACCTACTTAAGTGAGTTGTACAAACTAGTCTTAAGTTACTCCACTATTTTCTTGCGAAGATTCTGATGCGTGGCCCTTCTTCTAGACTTAAGGCTGCTCATATATCGCACTTTGCTTCGCCAGATCTTTACCGCCGTGCCATGACTTTACTAGAATCTTATCGGTACCGGCTTCATGTGCGGCGATTCATCATAGATTTGTTCGACAAGAGTGTGATTGGGCATCTGGTTAGAGAAGGAGCATCCGAGCAGTCTGACTCTCCCTAGTCACCTGCAGAACTGAGGGCGTGATAGTCAAGTCAGCCCAGCGATCGGGTTGTTGCTGGGGCATCTTTTGTAAATATAAACAAGCACCGATCGCGCTACAAGTTCACCTAAGGGTTCTATCTGATCATGCATGACATTGAGGTCCGTCTGATCAAAATATGGTGGCTGAATGTGCATCCCACGCATCTGGTATTTCCGCATCCGCATATTGTAGAGTAGTGTATATGTATAGAGGGCTTTATAGTGCCGGCTGGGTACCCGCATGTACCGCTGGTCTCGAAATGGGGAAAATATTGGACGATATTGAAGATTGGTGGGGGGCAGGAGAGGATATATGTATGACGCGCAGATTCTGCCGGTGACCTGTCTGGGTTGGTTTCATGGGGTCGTGTCCTGTACCTTTAAAGGTTTCAATGTTGTGAGATCCAGTCAGTCCCTGTTAGATATCGCCCATGCTTGATACAGTTCGGTAACCGGAACGAACACATTATTGCGGGTCGATATTGATAGACCCTATATGATTTGTTCAAGTCGAACCGAAAATGCACTACTGTCTATTGCACCAGTGAAGCGCGTTTAGAGATCTCAGTCCTAGCTGGTTCCATGCCGCCCAAGGGGCACTTACGCACGTACACTTACGAGTACAAAACGGTTGAAAGGAGTTGTCGCTAGAGACGAAGACATTGAGACTTCGATTGGAAACGTGCGAACCCTGACGGAACGCAATTATCAACACACTTGGACCATATAATTAGACCGACCCATTGATGATGTGTAATGACGAATACACGTTGATATTTATTTGCTCTACTCCACTCTGGCTGGTGTTGGCCGATATTAGGTCGGAAAACAACTAAATCCCCGTAGGTCGCGCAAGAACCGTCCCTTTTTTTTTTCAATATGTTGATCGCTCGGCCAGATCTTTGCGGCGGTCGATCAGTGGAGTTTGTAACGATCGAACATCCTGCGAACTTCACTACACATACATGCAGACAATCTGCTCTCGCGTCCAACGCTCCCCAGAAAGTCTCAGCCAGCAGTACGGTAGCAACTCCAGCCGGAAACCCTTCCACCTCCGATGCCCTGCGCTGCGACAAGTAGCAGTTGAGAACGATAGAAACTACAGGTGCCGTCGGCACCCTTCCGCTCCTGCACAACTACTTTACTTAGAGTATATCCCCGCCGATTTGTCCATCCACATCCACCTCCTTCTCGCCCACCCGCTCCCTGCCCACCATTCAACCTGGTAATTGTAGCAATTTTTTGCGAACGACTTTCATCATATCGCCATTCAGCACTTTAAAGTACTCGGGCCATTGCAACAGTCCGTGCTTTTTTGTTTATTTATCTACTTCGGTATGTTCTCTCCCTTGCCTTAGTATTAAATAAATAAACACCGACTCACAATAATTTATTTAATGAAGAATTCTGCATACGAACTTAAGGCCATCTTATTCGACCCATTCGACATCACGCCAATCCTCTTATCTTTTTTTATTTTATATTTGCATGGATTCATAAGTGGTCATAATTCTCATCACTCGTCCCCATGAACGGGCTCATACATACGTACGACGACGACGACGACGACGACGGACAGTCTATGCATTCAGCAAGTGGGACAGGACAGGAGAAGCCTCACCCGGAAATCAACGGTCTCGATGCCTTCCGGGATGCCCGAGAAATTATACGGCTGGTACAATGTACAATATGCTCTTTACCTTTGCAACATCCTAGAGCTCTGCCTTGTGGCAACATATTATGCCGGGCCTGTTTGCCAAATACCTATACCCGCCGGGGTATATCCTTCCCCAACACACCCGAACGACGAGAAGGATTTAGGTGTTTATTTGAGGACTGTAGGAAGGAGCATTCTGTGGCCGACTGTGGTGTTGATTTTACACTGGCGAAGGTTCTAGAAGTTTTTGAGGTGCGTATGGGGGGCAGCTTGGAGTTAGGCATCCTAGACCGCCAAGGACATGTTGGGCGCCTGAACACTACGTATACTAGGGCGAGGACAGGCCATCTCAGATATGATGAAGATCTTACATATATGGAAGATGAAAGCAATGGTACAGATGAAGCAATACTTCGGATAGTTAGAGATGGGGTGTGCTCCGAAATGGAGTGTCAAGTTTGTTATGGGCTGCTCTTCGATCCGGTCACAACACATTGTGGACACACGTTCTGTCGAAAATGTTTACAAAGAGTTTTGGACCACTCCCAGCTGTGTCCGTCATGTCGCCAAAGGCTGCAGCTTCCCAGCATTTTACCGGCACAATCGAGCAACAAACGGTTAACAGAAATTCTTGTTGGTATATGTCCAGATGCTCTTGCGCAGAGAGCAGCGACGGTGGCATCGGAAGATATGGCTGGGTCTGAGGATGACGAACTCGCCACTCCGATTTTTGTCTGTACTAGTTCCTTTCCTGGCATGCCAACTCCCCTGTTCATCTTCGAGCCCCGGTACCGGCTGATGATCCGACGGGCGTGGGAAGGTGACCGTCGTTTTGGGATGGTACTCCCGAACAAGACTGGGGAGTCCCAGGGCGAGTTAGGTCCATCGCCTTTTATGCAACATGGCACTATGCTCTATATCGAAAACATCCACGTTTATCCGGACGGGCGGAGTCACATCTGGACTGTAGGGGTTTCTAAATTCAAAATCACGAGATGGGGATACCGAGATGATTATGTTGTTGCCAAAACGGAACGTACGGATGATATACCTATCGCAGAGGAGGAAATATTAGAAGCGGCAGAGACGGCTCGTGTACCTCCGCCATCAGATCCCCTTCGACCGCCATGGACACGCCTTCCAACGCTAGAGTTAATGCGTATCTGCCACGAATTTGTGGACCATATGCAAGCTATATCTGCGCCTTCGATGCACGAGAACAACTTAGCCACATTTGGTCCCCAACCCAACGACCCCGCGATTTTTCCTTACTGGCTTGCCAGTGTTCTTCCCATCGCCGACCAAGAAAAGTACAGACTCATCAAGAGCAGACGCGTGAGGGAGCGCTTGATTATTACGGTTTCGTGGATCAAGAGGATCGAGAGCCATCGGTGGTGCGTCATAAATTTACTCGAGTGACCATTTATGAACCGCTGCTTATGATGACCACAGGTTTTCAACCCCGAACTGTACAATGTTATGACTATCCGTTTTTGTCCTTTTATGTGCATGTTTACTTTCGTGGCCGTTCATTTAAGATGGTGTTCTCAGATACCCAGTCATTCGCTGTATCAATCTTTATATATACCTTCTTTAGGGTTTCCATCATATTCTGGCGCATGTGGGGTTCTTTGTTTTTGGTGATAAGGCCCGTATCTGTTCTTTAGTTTCCTGTGATTTTTCTTTTATTGTTTGTTATCTGCGTCATTATGCCGCTAAGATCGTTTCATTGGGGCTGCAAAAAGGACTGGGGTTTGGCTTTTGCAAGCGGCGTCTGGTGTGGGTGGTGCTTCGTCTTTTGGAGTTGTACGCTTGGTGGGACTGGGTGTAAAACTTTTTTTCAGTTCTTTTACTGCTACACGAATTCCTATCAAACATCTGTGATCAAGATCGTGTCGTCACCATGTGAGATCTTCGGTAACTTGCAGCTCAATGTTGATTACTTGATGTCGGTTTGTTGCATAAAGGCGGGTATCCGTTTTGTCGATACTCGCCGTTGATGTCATAACATTGAGATGGAAGGGAGTGTATCAGGGAGTTGCCAGTGTCACCACTGCCACCGTTGTGCAGGGTGCCGTTTGTATGGGTTTCTTGGAGTTCATACAGGCTGATACACATCTATATCCTGTGGGGCACTCCATTTGTAACTACCCACACAATGAAGGTTAGGAGTGTATGGTCGGGGGAATTAATGACTCAATTCATGAAGGGATACCTTGGGGCCCGCATTTCTCGGATGAGCTAGGACAGCATCGTTGTAACGGAAAGCTAGTACTATCCATAACGTCTACAGTAAGAGGTGGGAATCTCCCCCGGGGAATCTATCACAATTTCTCTTGAGCTAGCTTCCATTGACTAATAAGCCAACTCGAATCTGTAGCGATATTTTGCAATATAATCATGGTGGACTTTGCCTTGCTTATCTCCGTTACCGAATTCGGGCGATTTTCCAATGAGACCAAACTTCGTGACAAACCGAGCTTTGGTTAGTTTATTTGTAATCATATTGGCCATGGCGTAAGTACATAGTCAGAAACTTCCCCGCCATGTCACCGAGGAGAACCCCCCGTGGTTCAAGTCATACACTACGGGGGGCTCAAATAAGTACATAAGCCTCACATGGGTTTGAAGTGAGGCTATCATGTTTTATTAGGTTGATGTGGTGCTGTTTCAATTTGCAGGCTGACATGTGGAAAACCAATTTGTTAGCAACACCGAAATGTAAGCCTGTCTGATTTGACAGCAGCATGAAGTCTGGGAAGGTTGGTAGAGTTGACAGGCTTACAGTAGTGTGTAATGCTAGCACAGTGGTTAGGTTAATAGGTTTAACAACCTGACATCAACCTGTCAGTAGTAGAGGGTGTTGCTGTGATGAGAATTTTTTCGGTTACAGTGTAGAGCTGCAGATTTCGCCAGCTTCCCATCTTTGCTGCAGCATATAGCAGCAAGTGTTGGAATTGGGATGATGGGTTTATCACTTTTAGGATCTACTTTCATCTCCAGATTACATTCCCACTGCTTCCATAACTTTTATGTGTATACATGGGTGCGAGGTATGCAGCTGCTGTATATGGTGGTGATTATTATGATGGTGATGGTGATAGTGATAGTGATGGTGATGATGATGGTGATGGTGATGGTGATGGTGGTGAGAGTGGTGGTTGTCAATGGCAGAGTCTGCTGCGGCGATGGCTGCTACGGTGATGGCTGCTACGGAGATGGCTACTGCTACAGCAATGGCTGCTACGGTGATGGCTGCTAAGGCGATGGCTGCTACGGCGATGGCTACCGCAGCGGCCATCTCTTGACAAACTGACAAACTTGACAGGCTGACATGAAGGTCATTAGGCTGTCACTCAAATACACCTGTAAGGCTTGCAATGGGCTGCAAGGTCAACAACTATTCGCCTGTCGGTCCGCTTCTTCATTCCCGGGGATGCCCGAGTGCCCCGGGATCCAGCGAATCTCTGTCTCGATGCCGTGATCGCATAGTGCTCGTGCTTCGTTGTTGATCCATCGTGCCAATTGCTGTCCAAGCCCGATCTCGAGGTGCGCTGCTCGTCGAACTGCAGCCTGGGAGTCGCTGAAGATCACTGTTTTTTTGCACCCCCTGAGCGTGCAGTTCTCCTCTTTTTGCAGTCTCTTTGAGAGCGATCCATATTGCCCATACCTCCACCAAGCTTTGGCGCCATCATGGTGCGTTGGTCATCATATATCACCCGATATCGATATCCCCGGAACTGTTACAATATGGGCAGAACCGTGTGCGTGTATAGACTTAAGGAGGATAGAGAAGGAGAGAGACGCGAGATATATACAAGAGAGTCGTGTGCCTTGTGCCTTGCTATTAACCCCGCTTATGGTTAGTTCGTGTCAGGTCTATATATATATATGCAACAGGAACCAGACATCAACGACACGGGATATCTTAGAATCATATCTTGTCTCATGCCGAACTCTAGAAGACTCGATGGTTGTACCATACCCGCGTAAATGACAATCTCATTCACCATCTTGACATCTCAATACTTCAACACCTACCCTTCAGATGCCCTACCTACGAGCACGTATCCAGGTTCCAGCACAAGTATCCAGCTTGTGCTGCGTCTACATCTTGCTCTATCGCGGCCGTTCTTCGCAGAGAGAGAGAGGCTTCTCTGTAGACGCCCGTTATCGGGGCTTTGTCTTTGAGAAACAGATGTCGAGATGCTCGGACGCCGGATGTCGGGCGCCAGCTAGCGGAGGAGGTAATTGAAAAATGGACTCGACATTGCCACTGTCAGTCTACTGGGGATCATGACCGGAGGTGTGGGAACTCAATAACAGACTCACCGAGTACACTCTGAGGGATTGAGTCCGGAACCCCTTGACGGTTTTGACGATCCGCGGGGAAGAGAGATAGTAGCAAAAGCTCGAAGTCTCAATGGCAAAGGTCTCCGTAAGGTTCGATACCCACATAAGATAGAGATACTCTACATGCTGGTGGTAGTCGTGGGTCGTGGTTCTATATTCACCAGGGATGGTGTTTAATCATACTGTATTCACCCTACCTAGAGTATGAGTGCCCACTTCTCCTCCCTCTCCGGATGGACCGGCTAGGTGAGGGAGATCCCCATTCTCTACCTTTACTCCCCTAAGGGATGGTAGCTTTAGTACAATTACATTAAGCTGGAGCGGTCCTTGCTTCCTCTGGAGTTCAGCTAGCATTTGCCTCCATCGCACTTCTACAGGCTAGCCGCAGCGCCCGCGGGGAGCAGTGCGGGAATAGTAGGGGTAAAACAGAGGTTTATCCTCATAACCGTGATATTGCCGACCCAGTCGATATTCATACACACTCCAACCAACCTTCAATCAGCATCCTTAATCCCATGACTATACGCAACCTCAACATCCTCTTCCTCGGCGGCGGCTGTCCCTCCCCCTCCCCCTCCCCACAAACCCCTACTAACATCGCCCAGCAATCGGCGCAATCTACGCCCACCTCCTCTCGCAGCGCCACTGCACAATCACCATAGCCGTGCGCTCAACCTTCCCCACCGTCTCCAAATCCGGCTACAAAATCACCTCCACACGCTTCGGAAACTCCGTATACCGCCCCCACCGCGTCATCGCCTCCCCCGCCGACCTTGACTCCAATGAAATCTTCAACTACATCTTTGTCACCACCAAGGCCACCACCGGCGAGCTACCACTAAAGGGATACCCCGTCTCCGTGGCAACAACAATAATCCTAGTCCAGAACGGCATCGGTAAGTCCCCCGCCCACCCGCCCATGTGTTACGGGAGTTTTGACGGTATATAGGCATAGAACACCCCTACGCCGCCGCCTACCCGAACACGCCCATCCTGAGCGGGGTGGCATACATCATAGCCTCGCAGCCGTCGCCCGGCGAGATCCTGCAGACTGGCGACACAATGTCGCTCCTTCTCGGCCACTACCCGCCCTCCCCACCCGGAGGGGAACACACAGACCTCATCTCCCGGCTCAACGCTGCAAACTTGCCCACGCAGATGGTTCACAACATCCAGCACAGCCGATGGACGAAGCTGCTGATCAACGGGTGCTACGCCACCGTTTGTGCCGCCACGGGACTCTCCACCCTTGCCGTCGCGGAGGCGCCGGGGGGCATGGAACTATTGCTTGCGCTAGGGCATGAGATACGGGAGACGGCGGCGGCGGCGGATGGATGCGAGATGAGCGTGCAGGAAGTGGAGGGGTTTTTCCGCGAGAAGATGAGGGGGCTGGATATGGTCCCCAGCATGCTGCAGGATGCACGGCGGGGTGTGGGGATGGAGGTGGAGGCGTTGTGCGGGAATATAGTTAGGATTGCGGAGCGGTGTGGGGTGCAGACACCAAGGTTACGGTGAGTCGAGTGAGATGGTGTGGTTGTGTGATGGGAGAGAGGCTAACGGGTGGAGTAGAACGATGTATACGATTTTGAGTGGGATGAATGGAAGGTTCCGGATGGAGAGGAAGGGAGTGCTGTGAGGTACGGGTTTAAACGGTGGTTTGTATACCCGCGTTACGGTGGATCTTAATGTGGAGGCAGCTCAACGGAGTACGTATTATACCAATCTAGGTACAACTACTAGAAGAAAGAAAGGTATCATAGGTATGACAATAAATAGGATCAAAGGAATTTATACAGAAACACACTCATCACAGGCATTGGAGAAAAAAACAAAAAGTTCCACATCTAAGAAACCCCCCCAATCCCCAAAAGAAGAAAAGAGCCCAGTCAATTGAGGAATCTCAATGCCTAGGATGCCTAGGATGCCTATCGTGCCTATCATGCCTATCATGCCTGTCACCATCCTCCTCCACCCCCCACCCAACCCAACGACCCGAGCTACCCCTACGACCCGAGCTAACTCTATGGCTCACCTCCTTTTTCGAATTCCCCCTAGAACTAGCCTGGATAAAATAAAAAGTAAAATACGTAACGACCACCAACAACGCCACAATCGAGTAAGCTGCGATTTGGCCCTTGTTTGCGCCCGCCAAACCCAGCCCTAAACCCCCATTGATTATCGCCAACAGGATCACGGCGCGGCCAACCCAGATGTGGAGATACGACCATATGCTGCGTTTTCCCGTCTCCCGGAACTCGGAGTGGTGGAGCTGTCCCAGGGCGCCTTGGACAAAGAGCATACCTACGAGGACTACGCCGAAGTATTGGTGGAAGTGGGTGAAGTGCTAGTGTGGGTTAGCATGGTGGGGCGGGCTAAATAAGGGGTTAAGGGGGGGAACTTACCGTTCGGTTCAATCCGCTAGTCCACATTCCAAGTGACATGCCCACGATCGCCAAGCATACGTTGAAGAGCTGGAGGGTGCGGTGCATGACGAAGGCGTTGGAGATGTAATTGCCAAGGAGGCGAATGAATGCGGCGCCGAGAGGGAACATGATAACCCAAGTCAAGGCCATGATAGCACCTATATATATTTTGCGAAGAAAAGACGCAAGATGTTATTCAAGATATTCCCCAGATAATTAAAAGAGATAGTAAGAATAAATAAGTAATTAAGACAGGTAAAGTGTGTTGGTTTTTTTTTCAAGACAGTGCGAAGCCATCTCTGTTTTGTTTCGTTTTTTTGGGATTACACAAGGCAGAGAATGTAGGAGGAAAAGATTGCTACGAGCATACCATGTGCGATCAGAACCTTGTCGGCCTTGGTCACTGGCGCTCCAACCGAAGAGCTGCCAGTATTTCCAGACGTTGAGTCGTTTGTAGTTCCGTTGCTGCTGCCGCTGCCGCTTCCGCTTCCGCTGGTAGCAGTGAACGGATTGACGTTGTCGGTGCCTCCGGTCGCCGTCACGAGGTTGAGCTGAAAGTTGCCCTTGTCGAAGTGCTGGGCGATATCTTGGTCTTGACTGTCAGATTTGATACTGTCGCCGGGACCGGATGCCCAGATGAAGTTCTGTTTAGTCGAAGTAGCATCCAGCTGACCGCCACTCCATGTTCGACAATTCGTGCCTGCACACCCCCAAACATCAGTAAAGCCCCCCTCATCCCACTTGTTTGTTACTAACATTTAAAGTTTGCCGTCATCGTACTTCCACTAACTCCAGAGCCATCCAACACCTCAACCTTAATTGCGCTGTCATACTGCGGTTGCGAGTGTCCTCTGCGCAAAATCAGCAAATCGTTCAATCCGCAGGTGTACGTTCCTAATTACTTTCCAAGTCGCGGGGACACCGTAACATTCTTTCCGTCCGCCGACTCATACACCACAAATATCAACGAGCCGGCCATCCCGCTTCCAATCCCGACAGCGGCCCATCCAGCGCTAACGGGACCTTGTATACGGAAATACGTGTCGCTGCCAGAGGATGGGAGGTTGATGGATCCGCAGACATTGCGATTATCTGCGTCCTGCGCGCAGTACCTGGCGATTGGTATAGAACTTGTCTGTGCGAGGCCGAGGGTAGCTGCGAGGTACCATTGTTAGCGCTGTGGCTTTTTTCTCTCCACCCCCCCACAAAATCCGCGAAAACGCACCATATGCTACCGCTCCAAGTACGGAACTCCAATTCCTAAGCGAAACCATGGTTTATATGCGCCGTCGATATAGATGGTGGTGGTGAGCTCCAAAGTTTAAAATATTATATTTTTTCTTCGTGATCCGTGGAACGATGGAAAGAATTAAAAGGACGAAAGCAAGCAGGCGTGTCCAGCAGCAGATTGTGAGAGGTTGGTATGATTTGTTGTCCCGGCCGTCTGAATCTGAATCCGGTCGATTCGGTGGTTGTGTCTGTCGGGTCGGGTGAATAGAACAGAAAGGAGTAAGAGTTCTCCGAAGGAGGTACCCTGCTGTTTTTGTCGCTGCAGCGCGAAGGAAAAACACTGGATATTGTATGGCGAGCCGATTGCACGCGAAAGAAGAGGTTGGGGAGATGCTGGAGAAATTTAAGGAAAGAAGGCGGTCGGAATGAGGGAATGAACGACAGCAGCTTATTCAGGCAAGGAGGAGAGGGACAGACGATGAGTGGAATCTCGTACATGGGCGAAGAGCTGAACCTGACATGACAACCCCTTTGAGCACCCATGTCAGGTTCCATTCGTCTCCCTGCATGCCCGTAATAGCAGTTGCGTAGCGTCAGTAATTGCAGTGTGCGTAACAGACCAGAGTGGCTTGCCAAACGGCTGATTGGCGGGCGATGAGAGTACTGGGACTCCCCGCAGTGCGAATTGGTCAAACGCTTCCCATTGATCGCAGTACGCTGGGGATATTCTCGTTCTCGTCCAACGGCTACGGTGGTGTTGTCGTGAGTAGAGTGTACAATCTCGGTAACCCGCTAAGTAGGAGTAAGTAGCAAACCTAGCTCTATATTTGGGGCCAAATAGTAGTGCTGCAAGGTTCTTCAGCCCGGTTAGCGAGAGCCTTAGGACTGGCCCAATATAATAGTTCGCTGCTACCGAAACTGATCATTCAATCGACATCCTCGAGTCACCTCGTCACAGCAAGATCGTATCCATATCACTCCCCCCAGTAATATTGCACAATGCAACACTACAACATCTATCCAAAACCCAAAACAGTACAGCACAATCAGGGACCTCCGGCCAGCGCAGCACAGTATTGGCGGCATCCCGCACTCAGACATGCATCTGGTACTGTGTTCGTTCGTCGGTCACATCGCTCGTATATCAGACCCCAATCACCGCTCTGCGATTACTAGCAGAAAGTTGCTATTTCAAATCGCCATGCCATGCCAAGTCAGGCAACAGGCCACGACGACGACACTGGCTTTGCACAGCCGCACTCGCGCTGGATTGGATCTGCATAAATAACTTGTCCCACAAACCCACCAAAACACGAGGATCCAAGATAAAGTTTTTTTTGCCTATTCCTTGCTGGGGATCTCATGACGGTAGATGGGATAAGAATACTTTATCGTCATCTGCTGCACTTCAGCCCAACAACAGTTTTTTTTTTTGGTATGCCAAATCGTACGGCTCCACCGAGAGGGCCAAGAATAAAGACGCGTATACGTACACCCACCCCTACCTGCTGAAAGGGCTGGTTTCACCGTATGAGAAGAATAGCGTGCATCCTCCACTCATCGCTAAAACACCGTGCACATCTTGGTAAGCTATCTCCTGCATATCTATTAGGGTATCTAAGCATCAGATATCATATCACCAAGCGAGGGGTTTGGAGGTTTGGAGGGCACGGGATACCTTAACGTACTCTGCGGCATTTAGAAGCAAAGATACTTGCTCTTCTTGGTTCGAAGCGCTTGCATTGCGACTAGGGATAATGCACTCGTGAAGAACACCTGTGTAGCATTACCAGCCGCGACGGCTTTATCCGCAAGACGAGCCAGAATTGACGTACCCTTGGCTCCGCTGTCACATCAGGATCTCTCAGGTTATAGGAATAGATTCATCATACTGGTATATCAACAGCCTCCAATTGCATATCCCCACCAAGCTTTCCGGTGGCGGCTTTCAAACTTGTTCTTCAAGGACACGTTGAACATTGAAGACGTAGGACCCCGCAGAAGCTTCCAAGTTTATTCTTCACCGGGCAGCGGGGGCGCGTCTGAACGTTGTAAATCTTGAGGGGTCGGTACGTAAGCCAAGGAGCAAAACCTTCAGAGTTGAAGTTCGAAACGACCGGTGAGCAAGAAAGATCATCGATACCAAGCCGAAGGGAAGTACCTTTACTTAAGGTTTTCCGAGCACTTGGGTGGACATCCCACGTAATCTGACAGCATGCTGGGGAGTCTAAAAGTCCTTGTTCACATATGAAAGTCTTGTCATTGCCCAGATAAAAAAAAGTCTTGTCATTCGTATACCTGAAACGCCCAGCCTAACACTTATCTCAGATGGTTTCTCGTCAGGATTATCTTTTCGGCATGGGTACGCTGATAGGGTTACCAACATTCTAAGGTAAAGATCGTAAGGATATCTCCGGTCGACGTTCGTTTCTCATTTCCGGTGGATGGGCGTGCGTGGACTTGGCTTGGGAGGGTCATAGGTGGTGGATGGATGGATGGATTTGGAAGATGATGGTCCCAGGCGTGGTACAATACGGGTGCGTGTGAAGAACAGAGAGAAGAGTCTAAGTACACGGATGCGAGTGATACAGACGGACTGCTGCTTAGATTCTAGTTCTACATACACCACACTTTGTCACTTTCTATTTTATCCCATCTAGAGTATAGAGTACAGCGCCAGCGATGCCTTCTCTCAAATCTTGGACCACGTACAGATATTAACCAGGTGTGCTACAGATTCAGATCTGCACTCATGTCCGAATGAGCTGCGACGAGCCGCCGAAAAGTTGTTCATGGTAAAATGAATACACGATGTCCGTTAGCAGTGAAGAAAATGACTTATCTAAATGTGTGACCGAGACGGGCCAGGCCGGCCATCATATGACCTTGGCATAGGCCAGTCGAGCCGGAGTACGGATATCTGCCTTCAGCAAACCTGGGCCGACCCAGACCGACCGAACCGGCTGCTTTATAACACTAGAACTTCCGGTAAACCTCCCTACCAATGGAAATATGGGACTCATCGGAGAGAGTTTTTACCGTCGAAAGGTTCTGCTGGCCGGTCCAAGATACATCGGTATAAGAATATCTCTCTCAATGAGGCGATTGAGGGGCGATTGAGAGAACAGATGTCATCAGAGGTACGCAATCCTTTATCCTCTCTCTACACCCTCGCAACCCAAGTTCCATTGGACTCATCCACCAAAAACTTCTCATCAATTGCAACGAAGAGAAATCCCGAGACCTCGAATATCGTGGGGTCAGCGTCGTCGCACTCTTGCTTACCCTGCAGACGATCAGCAAGTGAAAACTCGTTTGGGGGGCGATTACTTATTGCCCCACTCATGGCTGATATCAGCTTCGGGTCATTCTCAGAGAATTGATGCTGACGCTGTGTAGAGTTTCTTCAAGGCAGCGGAGGAGTGATGATGGATGGTGACAAATATTCGCAGAAACATGTCTCACTTCTTTATCCCAATGGCGTCACTATTGAGCAAATTCGGCAGGTTGGGCAAAAACCCGTTGAGCCCGGCCGAAATAAAGACAAGGTCCACCTTGCGGAGGTTAAACCGGTTGATGTCTGGAATGTCATTTCATCCACCAGACAGCCTGAATACGGGTTGGGGTTCACTCAACCGTTCAGTATCGCTGTTGTCCATGCCCGCCAATAGGAACAAGAAAGCCACATCTGAGTTGCGGTGGAATAGAACCGTCTACTAACCCCGTTCCTGGGGACACGAGACAATGCTTGGCTGCATCGGAACGCGGGACGGCGGGTAGACTTAACTAGCGTAGTTCTTTGTAGATCCACAATCCCTGCCATACTGCCCGAACCCGACTGCTTGGACATTCCACATAACGAACCATGTATATGAAACCCCCCAGCCACTCCGCGTCGTCAGCTTAGTCGCTGATAAATGCTCAGAGACAGATTACCAAGGCATGGAGCGGTGCTGACCTTACAGCTTTATTTGTCGGAAATAAGTATCTCCGGCTTGTCGTGGTAAATTAGAGTACTTAGTGTAGAGTATCATACGTGTACGTACGTACGTACGGTTCTGCGCCGCTCGTAGATAGATAGATGATGAAAGCTGGAGTTTCGTGATTGGTAATAAACACGGAACTGTCTAACGGCTGTTGTTCACACACCTCGAAATCCCCACACCAATGAAGTCGCCCACGCACAGTCACGTGTGAACAGCAGTTCGTCAGTCCTCGCATCTGCCCTGGTTGACATCTGGCGCCTGCAGTGCAATGCTTCACCCTTGTACCGAGAGGGTACATACCCAGCCTTTGCTGTCATCCCGGTACCGGTAGATTTACCAGGCGAATTCGGGCGGCTACACGAAAACCGCATACATGCAGCTCGATAGGGTATCGATAACGGCAATTCAGGCGGGTGGTATCGGCGCTGGCAGCATTGTTTCCACGAGGCTTTGTGGGTGCGTAGGCTTTTGTGCACGGGTTTTCTATTCAACTTGTGACTTGGTTCCGATGTTCAACCAACCTTCGGGGCGTCTCGGAGGAGGAGGATGACGAGGAGTGAAAGGCGACAGACAAGATGCCAACTTAACCAACCTTCGGGGTGTTTCGGAGGAGGAAGATGAGGAGGAGTAGTCTCGATCAGACGCTCACAAAACAGCTTCCACACAACGGGAAAAAAGCGTCTGACCGAGATAAGAGGAGGAGGGGGTGGGGGAAGGAGGAAAGACAGTACCAAGTTAGGTATAAGAAAAATAGTGAAATCCGCCAACAAGCCAGAGCGGGCACTTCAGGAAAGTAGAATACTGTACAAATGATTTTTGGTAAGAAAAAGAAGAGAAAGGAAACCCAATCCGATCAGTAGTGCGCCAGTGTAACGCCCGTCATTCCCCCCCTATGCGCTGTTAAATTGTCGAAAGTAAAAGAGAAAACGATGAATTCATGAAGCATTCGACATCGATACAACAAAAAAAAAACGCCACCCTTCCCACCGAGAGCCCCATGATAATAGACCTATGACAAACTGTTACCCAGAAACGAAGCCATGACCCAAATAGTTACCGAAAGGATATGCCCGGAGTGTCTTCACCCAAATGTTAATATATTGCACTGATACTAAGCTGATGGAGACACTCACGCAGGTGAAAGATCGCACTGCTTTCATCTAAATGTGGAAGCCTTTCCTCCTCCCGGGCCACCTTGTACGCAGCTTCGAATGAACTCTCGTCTCTGGAGTTATCACCATTACGACAATGGCAAAACTGCATCATATCGATATTGCAGCGATGAAGGCGCTTGAATTTGGATCCCCTCCACATGTCCTCGCAAAGCTTGTAAGGCTTCATATTCAGAACACTTAATGTTTCACCGTAATCATTTATAGCAGAACATAAGTGATAACGAGTTGACTGAGTCTCCCTTGCATTCGGACAGCCGTTATGGTCCAACCACACCCAGAAAACCAAGGTTGAAAGTCGACCAGGTATCTCTCCGAGCGCTTGTGCTAGCCCTAAGCCTAGTCAATATCAATTCACATCCGCAGCTTCTGCTAGCACGTACCTCCAGAAGACACCAGCTTGCAGTTAACAATGGCAAGCTTGTTTAGCGCGGTGAGACGTCGAACGATGTAGAACAGAAGATTATCTGATACTTCTGGGGCGTTCTCGAGGGTTAGGGTACCAAGGTCCTTGAAAGTGAAATCCAGTGCCCTATCTGCCATATGATACGGGATTTCCAAAGGCTCGAAGTCGACGCTATCGTTCATGTCGGAGTGAACAATTTTGAATTTTTGTAGCTGGGGGAAATTCGTGAGGTGGTTCCACATTTGATTCAACACCTGCCCACTGCTGACCGGATCGGATATGCAGATCTCTCTCATCTTTGTGAACTTGCCACGAACGGCCCCGAAACCCAGAATACTCCCATACATCTTCACCGATAACACCTGCAGACTGGGACAACTTTCAACCACTCTGACGAATAGGCTGGCAAAGTCGGTGTTGGAAGCGACATTCCTATTCTCCATCTGGTATCTGAACAGTCCCCGGTTCCTATAGGACTGAGTCGTCTGACAAAGGTTGACACGAAATACCTGCACCATCTTTCCCAGCTCAGGGTCTGCAGTAAGGGACAATGCGAATCTGCGCAGGGCCTTGTACTTCTCAATACTGACAACCTTATAGATGACTTGCTGGGCGACCTGGCGCAATTGGCGGCACGATTTCACCGCGCCGGAAAGATTCTTGGCCCTTCGGATATTGTCGACAACACCATCATCGACACCAAAGTCGTGTCCTGCAATGATATCTCTAACCTTTGTCTTTCGGCCCGACGGACACTCATCGGCTGCATAAGTGAGAATGGCTTCCAGAATTTCATTGGGACATCTGGCTAATGGAGAATTGTTTTTGACGTAGGGCCTGCGGTTGTGGTGACTTTCGTCATCAGAGCCTCCCACTACACCCCTCTTCGCCTCTCTGTCCAGCGGGGCCAACAATGTCAAATCTGTTCGATCAAAAATTATCTCCTTCTCGCCGTTTTCAATCCTATATACGGTAGTGTCAGAATCGACCAATCGTGATCTTGCCATAGTTAAAACTTTGTTGGGCTTCCTTGCTCTCTGCTTTGGATTCTGTTTTTGTAGGCCGTTGTTCTTGGGGAGCGGAGCTAACATCTTGAGCTGCTCTTCCCACTTCGACTGTTCCCAGTCCTGTTCTTTGCTATTGCTCTGTTGTGGGGCCTCGCAGGGTTGAAATCTTAAATGGGTTTTGCCACAATCCCAGCAGCATTCGAGGTTCTTACTCGTCACAACCACTTCAGTAACACTTTCAGTATTTGCTGAAAGTTTGTACCGTTCCTTTTTCTCTCGCGGTTGATCTCGCGGTTGATCTCGCAGTGGATCGGTTTGGACGCCTTGATCCTTCCCGGACCGTGGGGTATCATTTTTGGGTTGCGGGGCCACGCCTAGATAACTCGTCAAGACGTTTAAGTTTGAGCCCAAAGATACTCCGCAAGGCTTGTCGGTTTGAGAATGAGAATCACGGCTGATATACCTGGGCTCTGTTTGGACACCTCGATCGATATACGATAAGCCTTCGGTTTGGATAGCCTGATCGCTATAGATCCGTTGTGGTTCCTTGTACTGTATGACACTTGTGACTACTGAAGAACCAGCATCGGGTGCAGCTTGTGGCGGTTCCTGGTACCGTATGACAGTTGTGACCACTGTAGGGCCAGCATCGGATGCAGCTTGAGGGGGTTCCTTGTGCTGTACGACACTCGAAATCGCTGAAGAGTCAACATTGGGTTCAGCTCGTGGCGGTTCTTCGTGCCGTACGACAATCGAGATCGCCGAAGAGCTAGCATCGGGAGTAGCTCGTGCTTCAGCAAGTACACTGACAGGAACCGGTGAAACAAACTTTCCGGAGACCTCGGAAGTGTATGGTTGCCATATCCTCTGAAACGCGCGATGCTTCACCTTAATATAATAAGGAAAGTCATGTGATAGAACAAACTCGGTCCATAGGCGATTGATTACACCGAGTTTTTCACGTAGCTCCTCTCTCTGAGGGGGCATTCGGTAAGTATCAGGACAATTTTGTTGTCGATAGTGACTTTCCCATGGGTTTGGATAGTGCCGCTCCTGAAAACAATTGAAGCAACGCGGCAATTCCCACTCGGGAATGCACCTTTCCGCATCTCTTAATGCTCGTGGCCGGGGCAGCGGGGTTCTGGATGGTACAGGCGGTGTGACGAGTTTTGCAGTCGTTCGCTGGGATTCTGTGTTGGAATGTTCCTTGGAATTTTGGCCGGCCTTCAGACTGCAAACAAGGGTACTAAACTCACTTTCTGCGGTACTTTCTCCGCCGGGGGGCTCCTTAATTTATGGTTAATTGGATAATGAAATCTTCAGCGGAGTTCTCGATGATACTTACAGGTGGTTCGTCGAGAAGTGTGTTGATATCGTGGAATTGATGATAGAATGCTTCGTTGTCAATGCTAGCTGAAGTCGAGCGAGCAACAGGAGTGGAACAGGAAGATCCGGCCCTACTTCCGTCTTCCAGAGCCGGGTTCTTAGATCCTTCGAGCTCTAGTGACTCGGGTAATTTGACGATTGGCATCGAGCTGTCATCTTTACTATCAGTCGGCGTGACTAAACTCTCGTCTAACATAACCCCACCAGCAGACGACGATGAATCATCCGCCAACTGAGGATTGTTGAAGATATTGAGATGTTCGATAACCGGTTCAGGGTTCCTGTCTGAACTCGAATTAGGAAGTTGAGGAGAATTTGAGGAATGGCGCTTGGGGGCAGCATAGTCTGCCGGTATTTTGGTAGTGTCGGGATGAAGTTGTGGAGGAGTAACTTCTTCTAGGATCTTGACAGATTCGGGATGAGGCTTTGGGGGAGTAACTTCGGGGGTCTTGAGAGATTCGGCATGAGGTTTTGGGGGAGGAACATCTTCCGGGGTATTGAAAGATTCGGGATGGCGCTCTGGGGAAGAAACGTTCCCCTGGATGAGATTATCACCTAACGATTTGCTGTGCCGCAACTTGTTGGGTAAGCGCCTGTCCGAGACTGGAGGAATGTCTTCCAAGGTCTTGACAAATCCGAGGGACGGTCTAGTTCGCTGTGTCTCAACCAGAAGGGGATCTGAGGGCTTTTCAGTTTTAATCCCAGGGTTTGCAGGTTGGGGTGGTCGGGCGGTTGGATTCTGTTGGTAGCCCTTATATGGCGGATCCGGTGGACCTCGATCGCCATTGGTGATATCGTTCCTCCGGTTGGGGATATAATAAGAATCTGGAGGTGGGGGTACAAATGCGGTACTGACTGTGGGCCCACTCCGCACCTTGGGGCTGCTGTTTGTAGGTGCTCGCGCTTTTGGCTCTCGTTGTACCACCTCGGCGACAGCGCGCTTGCCTGGAGGCATGTAAGTTCCTTGAGGTCTAAATTTCTTGCTGGGTGGTAAAGTTTTAGGTTCCTTTGAGCTCACAGCTTTGCTAGCATCACCACTCTCACCCAAGCCAAGAGAGCTGCTGCTTTGTGAAGAACGAGAATATTCGCCATGGACCATCCTGTCGAAAGCCGAATTGCGATCATGTGAAAAAAGGCACTGAGGGCCCTCTGGGCAGCTATCTGTGAGGACAATCAAAACTTGTTTGCCGCGGCGGGGGCGGTCTAGATAAGACTAGATTCCGCCTGAGCAAGGAGAATCAAACCTTTGCTCCTGAAGTGATCATAACAAAACGGTACAATATCTCCGGGCTGGGGGTCTTTGTGCTGATGAGTACAGCCGTTACGGGTACATTTCTCTGTCAGGCATATTAGTTGACAAAGCTATGCATAGCACCATTCGTACTGACTATGTTTAAGCCACCTATCACACACGACAGCTCCGTTGCTCCATATCCAGTCTCGGATCTGCATTACCGAATCTCGTTTGGAATCGGGAGGATCCCTGGCGCGATTTTGTCTGAGGGCGCTCATGGCAAAGTGTATAAAATGAGGCCCTGCGACGATGCGCTAAATAGACTAGTCGCTTGATTGTCGCACGTTGTCGCCGTCAATTGAAATGGATGTTGTTGAATGTTGCTGTTGAATGGCGCTGTTGAACGTTGCTGTTGCCAGTCAGCGCTCAAGCTGCGACTGGTTGTAGGTATGGCACAGCAAATTAGATGGTGTGATGATGGCGGAGGAGATGGTGATGGCTGCGACAAACAGAGTCAAGCACTTCTCACGCAGCTGACGAGCAGTACTGTAGGGGAGCGCTAATTCTGCACGCACATCCATACCAGCGGTAAACATACCTTTTTCGAAGTGATGGCGATGTTGATGACGATGATAGGACGCAGCTCCCGCAGAGCTAAGTCGGGTAGGTAGTTATTGCAATAACTAGCTAAAGAGGAGGAGGGTGGTGTAGAAGAGAGGTCGAGATGAAACGCTGACACCTCACCTCTCCCTCCGTGTTTCGGTATGCGGTTCGGTATTTGGCAGGTCGGGACTAAACGGCTGTTCGTTGACTGGAATGTGGAGCGTGGAGGGAGAAAACGGGGTGGTTGAGTGATATACTTTCCTTGCGGGTTGGTGACTATCTTCTATCATCTGTAGCACTGATATGTGTGGTATGTGTGTCAAACGAAATGGTGGCAGGGGGAGCACAGACCAGGGCACGCTAGGCGACAGCACTAGTAGCGGGGTTAAGTCAATCGTCTGTTCGACAACCTTGGTGCTTATCGCACTAACTACCGGGAGGCAGATGGTCCACCTACGCGATCCAGTTGTTTCTCTGCCTGTCCATTTTCTCTTAAACTATGGATTGACTACATAAGTATATACTTTAGAATCTCTATCTGTCTGCAACCGACTCCAGAAATATAAAACGTCATCAGCATATATATCGAACCACCACCATCCTTTGTCCAACCACATCACACCTTGCCAACCAATAAAAATTAATACGAAGATTAAATTTGATATTCCCCCCCGTATTTACTCCCACAGCCATAAATAACCTTCATGACAGTCCCATAAACCCCACACGGTAGCCCACCTAGCAAATGAACAGTAAAGATTGATGCCAAGAAAAGAAACCCTCCCTATTGCTTCAGAGGGTCGGCCGAGGGAGGTTGATGTTGATGTTGACCAGCAACTGTCGGGCTTATCGCTTCGCTTTCGGCAGAGTGATTGGGTAACCTGCAGTTCGCCCCAGAACTCATGAAGCAGATCAAACTTGGCCAACAGACGTTCGCGAGCTGAGTGTCACAGGGAGAAACCCATACCCATGCATATAAACATGCTTGCTCATGACAGAGCACGCCTTTTACCGTGCGATGAGGTTCAGACAGCGCCTAGTCACTAGAATGCAAAACCCACATAAAGCACAAGCACTCGGTTATGCATTGAAACATATGATGATAGTGTGGTTTCATAAAGGGAAACAATCTCTGCATAGTATTGTAGTAGCTATAGCTCATTTCTTCCACCTCAAAATAAAACGAAATTCCAGGGCAGCTGCGATGATGATCACAAAGGAGGTGACTGCATATACAGGATGGAACTGTGAGTGAAAAGGGATGGAAGGCTGTTGATGAAGAGTGTGTACACCACGACTGACTATTGCATGGTAGCTAAGAACACTCCTGTGATTACGCCCGTAATTATAAAGTACAGCACAGTGACTGATCACTGATTGCGTCCGAGCCTCATTGACGGCACAGAATTGTCCGCTTTTCCGAGAGCTTTGCGCAGTATTGCCACAATGCGGGGCAACACCACTTCAACGCGGTGACCGGGGGCGGAGCTGATTTAAATTCGTACAACACCTCTGCTGACACACTCAAGTAAAATAGTAAGGCAATGTGCCGAAATTGCGGCGAAGTGACTGTGCCACGAGTTCTTTTGCTTTAGCCACATGTTCATATGGTTGCTTACACACGTTGGTGCTGTGCCTTGCTGTTGAGTCATTGCAGTATACCGGAGTCAGTATTAGGGCGTGCTGTTGAGTTCGGGGACATTGTCGCTCCCGGTGTCTGGAGGAGGAAAATGGAAGGGATATGTGTATGTAGGAACGTTAACCAGACGCAACCAATAGACCGACTCCTTCGTGATTGGGTCTTCATCGGAGGAAACATTACGGATAGTAACCATATGCTGTCGCTGAGATAGGTTGTCGCGGGCCATCCGGGAGGTTGAAGTTCCGTACGGGGTGCCCCAATTTAGACGAATACATACACCCATTTGACCACGTGATGTATGCGGACTTTTTTTCGGCACGCCACGGGCAGTGCTGCTATTAGTATCTAATGTCCGGGGAGAACTTGGTGCAATGATTGCACAAATCTTGTACTGGCGCCTGTAACTTCTTTAGAAGCTCGAGTATGAATTGATGGAATCGCGTAAGAAACGTGTGGCGGTCCTTCCACGTCCCGATGGACACCATCGCCTGAATTGATAACATTCGAAATATAATGGTACTTGTATTTGCTTGCAACAACTTCGAATGCACTTTTGCTAGGGTTCTATCACCAAGAAGTCCATATCTTTCAAGATTTGGAGGCGCTATTGCGGCATTTTTTTGCTCAATGGCCGGCGATCCAACTTCCGTGCTGATTGGAACAAGATGTAGTAGGTGAGGTGATGTATACTATATTCTGGTCGGGAATATGCTGGTGGAGTATTGGGCAATCAGAGTTACAAGAACCCGAGAATGCTCTTCAAAAGAAATAATCTAGCCCCTGAGGATATGTTAGTTATACTCGCAACAGAGGGAGAAATGCACAATTGCACAGGTGCGCTACCGATTATCGACCAGGTATATAGCAGCAGTATCGGGATCCACATTCTTCGTAGAGCTCGAAGTATATCTCCCCTTGCTTGTTGACGGGTCATGTTATTTCTCTTGGCTCTTCTGTCTGTCATGAAAAGAATGTAATTCGTCAACCGTATACTGGCATTCAAGAAACGGCTTCGACTCCTTTAGCCACTAAGGTGGAGGTGGGCAAATGTTTCCACGATGCCCTCAAGGAATTGTCTGCATGTATTCTGTTTGATTCAGTCTATTGAACAAGTTGAGGAATGTAGTGACGGTCCGGAAATAGAGATCGCGTTGATCGAACGTGTCGTCGTCGTTTGGAAAGGTAGCGTAATTTTGCGTCGTTTTAGAAATTGTGAGCTACAGGCCTATTCGCCAAGCATTCGGTAGGTAATATCGCTAGAGTAGGAAGGAAGTTAGCTGCTACAGGAAGTCACAAGTGTGCTTCTCCCAGCCTTCCAGAATGCGCCAGTGGTTTTAGAGGTTTCCCATTCCGATGACAACTTTGGCCGCCAGGGTTCCGAGCCTATGATAGACCACCTCATGCGGTTCCAGAGTGCGTTACGTGCAGCTACAGCTACTCTACCTACCCTTACCCCGCGGGTCGAGGGGTTAGTGATCCACTAACCCTTCCCCTCCAGGCGCCAAAAAACCCATTAGACTGCAAAGAAAGAGGCCCATCGTACTAACAGGCAACGCACGAATGAAAAGATTCTCACTGAGTGCTTCTGAGTGGGAGTGGTGCAAACTTCGTGATGACGTGCGCAGTGCAGGGATTTTGGAGGATTGAATCTCTAAAGGTATCATTATACTTGATAGATGGTATCTGGTGGAACCCCAGACAGAAGAGCGGCTACAATCATGGAGGCGAACCGGCGGTTCTGACACTCAGTATTAGGATCAACTTTCAAACATAAACAACACTAACGCCTGGTAGGCAGCGACGGCGCACAAGAAGAGAGCCGCTAAAAGTAATAGAACTGCCCCAGTAGGCAAATGCTTGGCTTTATTTCTCTAGAGTAGTTGTGGTTGGTCCGTCCTCGCGCCCAGTGGTGCAGAGCTCAGCTGCGGCGCTCCACCGCCGTAGATCAATCTCCCATCACCGACTACAAATTACTAAGTGAGTAACTGATACCATCGACAACCATGCCGACCAACTCTGCCTCTACCTCTGCCTCTGCCTCTCGTTTCTACGACGAGCCCTCGAATTCTATGGCAACATCAAATGTTTGTTTTGCTCGGCAGTTGCAAGAGCAGCCCCGATAAAATGGGATCCTGCTGATCAGGCTTCAGGGATATGGACGCGATGCTTCGAGCTATGACCACCGAAGCTCATCCCCGCAGAGCGTGATCATTTCGCAAGAAGAATACCAGACCCTCCGTCAGTCTTTCGATGAGTACAGTATGTCTACCTACTGCAGCGCGATTCCTGCTCTGTCGTTTGCAGTTGCTGAATGCCAAATATAGATGCCCTAAGAAGCACACTCCTCTCTGGAGGAGTAACGACTGAAAATCTTCAGGTTATTGCTTTCTTTGCATTTTGGAATCAACAGATGTTAATATTCCATTTCAGATTCTCATCAACACCGGACTCCAGCAGCAGCAAGCCCAACAGGAGCAAAATGGCAACTCCGCCGTCGCAAAAGAACCATTTGCAACGCTTCAACCCCCCTCGGAAGATAGCGCATATAGCAATTTTCTTATGTCTCCTACGAGGGTGAACGTGCGATTAGCGAAGGACCCCGAAGAAGTGCATGTTTCTAATGGAAGACATTCATATTCGCATGGGAACGGCTATGGGACGAATGTCTCGCCAACAACCATGCCCAAATCCGAGTCAACGAACGAGACTACAAATGGGGGACATTACAATCACATGCAAGATGGAAATAAAGCTCGAAGGACATTATTCTTCACCAATATCCCCAAAGACGCAACATACCCAGATTTGGTGGATGTTGTGCGCGGTGGTGCCCTCGTTGATGTTTGGATGAAGAACAGTGACCGCTGTGCCTCCGTTTCGTTTGTGGATCCCGCAGACGCTGAAGCATACTTCCGCTATGCTAAGAAAAATGATATCTATATTAAGGGGCGTCGCGTGAGTTTATGCTTAATCCAACCTTGGGTTCTATTCATATTTGATCTGACATGGACCCAATCCAGGTCGATATTAAATGGCGTGAAGCTTCTCGACAGTTCGTAATCCTCCGTAATGTCTTACGCCAGATCCAACACGATGGCGCATCTCGCATTCTCAAACTTCGCAATGTGCCACCCACGCTGACCGAAGAACGGCTACGCGAGGATCTCGACCATATCGCCAATCTACGCGTGGAGAGGATAGTCCGTCTCAACGGAGGAAGTGATATCCAGTGCAACCTCAACTCTGTTTGTGCAGCCTTATTTGCAAGGACCTGTCTACGATCACGTGGAAATTATAAAGTCTGCAAGATTGAATTTGGGGTTGATGAATGTACGAAACCGCTTCCCGACTTTAAAGAATACAAACCTCCTCGCCAGAAAGCTAGCCCGCAACAGAAGCAGCAGCGCGCCAATAGATTCGATGCTCTATTTGCGGACGACGGAGGAGAGGAGAATGGTGATGACAGTGGAGATGAAACCGTGTCAATATCTACATTTACTCAGGATGACGACGACGACGATACTAGTGTATGCGAGAGCAACTGGGCAGATAGCGTGGCCGAGAGCAACACCGATGGTGGTGCCGATTTGGGAAATTATTGGGGTTAATTTGGTGCGATGATTTGATGGAACGAACGGTTCTAGTTTTCATTTTTGGCACGATATCCACCTTCTCCCGGCTTCTCAATTACCGCGTCAGCTTCCGGAGTTCATATGTTGGTTTGTTTCTTCATGATAGCGGCTTTTTATTTCGATCTGTAGTCTTATTTTCCGTATACCACGTTCCTTCCCTTCTTCGCTAATATGCTTTTCATCTCTTGCCCGTCCGTTCGTTTGTATGTTTGCATGGTGTCGGCGCGGTCTATTTTGTGTCCTTGGGCTGGCGGGTTCGTTCATTCAATATCTCTGATTTTCTCTGATTGTTTTATTTGTTGTTGGTGGTATCCTTGGGAGCGGGTTGGGCGTCATTGTAGAGTTTCAGCATCTCCTTGGGGAATATCATAGCGCATAGCGGTGGATCAGATCAATGATTGTTGGTGTTTATATGATGTCTTGGCCTGAAAGTCTGATACTGGCAGAAGAATTCTCTTGTGTATCGGGGTAGCCTGTCCCATACGATAGGGCAAAGAAGCTAACTGCTGTGGTATATCACTCGGTAGTTGGTAAGATGGTAGAGATAGCGGTTCGTTATTTACTGCCGCTAGTTCTAAAGATGGTGGTACTTAAAAGACACTTGTGCAATGTACTATTCGAACGCTTCTGGTATTAGTGTTAGCATCATCAACCGTTCCTTTAGGCATCTTTGGTATCTGAGAGTTAAGCAATACTCAGCGATTCACACTCTAGGTACAAGCTTCGAGCTTTGACGCTGGTAATTACTGACCTCCTTATACCGCACTCTTACCCGTTCAAATCTGGCCTTGCGGCCATCACAACATCCCTCCCCAATACAGTCCACTCAGCATCGCGAAACCTCACCGCCGCCTCCCCGTCTTTTCCCTCCGGGCTTACATTCACTCCTCCACGCCCCAGATAAACTGGCGCAACAGTCACCACAACTGAGTCCACAAACTCCAGGTTCTCGCGCCGAAGAAGCTCGTTGATGACCCGTCCACCGCCTTCCACCATGACGCTCTCGATACCTAGCGTCAACAGTGTGCCCAGAAGATAGTCCCATCCCCACCCAGATGGCGGCGGAGGATCCAGCTTCACCACCTTCCCCCCCGCTTCTTCAAGCCAGGACACACGCGGATCATCACACAATGAATCCCGCGAGATCAGGATGTACGGCGCCTTCCCATTCCCTTCCCGTGCGGTCTTGAGCACTCGCGCGTCGCGCGGAAAGTTCCAGCGGAAGTGTGGGTCGAGGATGATGGGCCGGGGCTGCGCAGAGAGAGGGGTCGACGGCAGCCGAGAGTTTAGACCGGGGTTGTCGGCGATGGCGGTCGAGGCGCCAATGAGGATTGCCACATGCTGAGTGCGGAGGTAGTGGGTTAGTGCTTTTGACGAAGGGCCGGAAAGCGCGGTTTGTACGCCGGGAGCCAAGGAGAGGTGTGAGTCAAGGGAGGTTGCATAGGTGAGGGTTATGAAGGGGCGGGTGACTGGTGAAGTTGTAGCATTCGAAAGATAGGGGGCGAGGAAGGGAGGGATTGCGGCTGGGAGGGTGAGAGGTTGTGACATGGTGTTTAGTGGGAGAGGTGGGGGGGGCTTGGCTTCTTTCGAGAGAAAAAAAAAAGTTGCACACTGCTCACCGCATCCTAAACCCCCACATCAACCTCTCCTTATCACCAACAATCACACCCGCGATGGCTACCTCCCTCAAGATCGACTCCCCGCTCCCCGCATTCAGCGGCGAATGGACCAACGAATCTAACTTCATATCGCATGCTTCCATCTCTGAGCCCATTAACAGGAAATTGGAGCCTTTAGGTCCCCACTTCCTTGCACACGCCCGCAGAGTCCGTTTTACCCCTCGCCTTCACCTTGTGACTCGAGTTTGTACTGACTATTCGCTACAGAAGCGTCACTCTCGCACCTTTTCCGAGGATGACCGTATCCAGGCTTCGCAAAAGGTCAAGAACGTCGAGGATGAGGATGCCGGCGAGATCAGCGAGCCCGAGGATCCTGCTATGTTGAGCCGGGACCCTAAGGACTGGAAGGTATGATAAACATAGACACACACATCGAACACTCTCAACAATATACTGATGCGAAACACAGAACCAAGACCACTATGCCGTCCTAGGTCTCTCAAAGTACCGCTACAAGGCCACAGATGAACAAATCAAGAAGGCTCATCGCAGAAAAGTGTTGAAGCACCACCCTGACAAGAAGGCCGCCGCTTCTGCAGGTGGACAGCAAGACGACTCTTTCTTCAAGTGTATCCAGAAGGGTATGTCTTCCCCCGCTATACTTAACTAAGCCCTAACAGCAGCCCCCAGCCATGGAAATCCTTTCCGACCCCGTCAAGCGCCGCCAATACGACTCCGTCGACGACAATGCAGACGTCGACCCTCCATCCAAGAAGGCGAAAGGATCATTCTACAAGCAATGGGCACCCGTCTTCGCCGCCGAAGGACGTTTTTCCAAGGAGCAGCCAGTGCCACGGTTAGGCAACGAAAAGTCTTCAAAGGAGGATGTCGACGAGTTCTACAGCTTCTTATACAACTTCGACTCGTGGCGTACATTCGAGTACCTCGACGAGGATGTCCCAGACGACAACGAGAACCGCGACCAGAAGCGCCATGTAGAACGTAAAAATAACGCTGCTCGCAAGAAGAGAAAGTCTGAAGACATTGCCCGGCTCCGCGAACTTGTTGATAAATGTCTCGCTCTCGATCCTAGGATAAAGCTCTTCAAGGAGCAGGAGAAGGAGCGCCGCAACGCGAAGAAGAACGCCCGTGAAGCAGAGGAGAAGCGGTTAGCAGAGGAGGCAGCACGGAAGGCGGAGGAGGACGCGAAGCGGAAGGCTGAGGAAGAAGCCGCCGCAAAGGTCGCGAGAGAAGTCGGGAAGAAGGCGAGGGAGGAGGCTAAGAAGGCTGTCAAGAAGAACCGTCGTGTTCTCAAGGGCTCTGTCAAGGATAACAACTACTTTGTCGCTGGCGACCCATCCCCAGCCGCCATCGATAATGCGCTGAACGATGTCGAGCTCATCCAGGGAAAGATTGATCCTGATGAACTTGCAGAGCTGGTTGGCAAGTTGACTGTGAGCTCTGGTGCAGATGCTGTGAAGGCTGTCTACGTCGAGAAGGCGGAGGAATTGGTCTCCAAGAGTGTGGCGAAGAAGGAAGATTTCAGGGTTTTGTTTGCATAGATTGTGGAGTTGTTGCATACCTAGATTTGGTCTAAAAGGTGAGGGAGTTCGAGAATTTATATCGGAGCGGGGTTACAGTTTACGATTACTATGTGAGGAAGAACGGTGTTTGAACCTATCAAAACTTGAGACTACGCTTTCATTAACTGGGTTGAGAACGTGTGCTTATTGTATCGACTCCATTCCAAACTTCCCAATGTCCATCCTTTCCTATCATCTCTTCAAGAAATTTAAGATATAAGAAAGTAGCAACATGTGATAACCATCCTGTGGATTACAAAAGGTAGATATATAATATTGAGATTGCTCTTCATTCCGCTTCGTGCAGGCTCTGTATGAGTACATTAATGAAGGGGGGGGGGGGGGGAATACAAGGTCTAAAATACATCGACATTCCACACATTTATACATAAATCAAACACAATAGTT
>Ga0307512_10000118_pt1 | contig 100659 bp, 110 predicted proteins | sample 14_EM_MG_FD_200267 | JGI IMG/M metagenome (GOLD analysis project Ga0307512, IMG submission 200267) | Populus trichocarpa ectomycorrhiza microbial communities from riparian zone in the Pacific Northwest, United States - 14_EM | ecosystem: Host-associated > Plants > Roots > Unclassified...
GGCAGCTTGCTTCTCATGTCTATGTCTATACTACGAATACAATGTCTCTGTTGTCCATACCGCAAACTTTATAAGCTACCAACTCGCCTCCGCCCTCGTGTCTCTGTCCAGAAGAAACGAAACATCCCCCTAGTGACCAATCTCCCGCCCACGTTTATATGTAGGTAAAGTACCCATCATAGCACTCTAAACCCCTAGTACCCGAACCCCGGTCCGAAGTAACGTATCGGAGAATATTCATCCAAGTCGAAGATCTCGGGATCTTTGTGGTCCGTGCGGTGCCACGTTGTGGATATGCAGATCATAGCATGGGGCGGGTGGACGGGCCAGGAGCGTGTAATTACGGCAAAAAAAAGAAAAGCTTATTCTGACTTCTTATAAGACCATGTTCAGGTTTAGGAGGGGGTTAGAGGTGAACTAGTAGAATGTGGTTCATGCATTCTCACTCGGGGGAACCACTTGCAAGTGATGGTATGTGAATTTGAGAGCGGGAAATGGGGGAATGGGAAATGGGTGTGCATCCACTTTCTTCTTGGGGTTATATTGTAGTCACCCTTCTTTCATTCCCTGTGAGAAGCTCCCATCAAACACGAAAAACCAAACTGTCAAGAAAAATTTCGTAGAAATTCAAAAAGCGGCTCTCTGGCCTTAAGTATTGATCATGACTATCGTAACACCTATACCAAGTAGCAATCCCACATCACAAACATAAAATCATGATATCTACGCCCCGGTACCTTCCGCCAGGAGCGCCGGTCCAAACCTCTCCTCATCCAGCAATGTCTTTGCTTTGATACTTTCATCGATCCAGTCTGTGGTGACTATTCTTGGTATTCTCCCACTCCTATGGTAAGGGTGAGCCTGAGTTGAAGGAGAAAGAGGATGAGTACAAACCACTTCGAGATAACATCTCTAATTTCCTGCAACTTCTCTTTTGTTTTCACGCCCACGACCACATGTGTGATTCCTCCCTCGAGACCTTTCGAGAATTTGCCGCCCGCAAAGTCTACTAAATTCCGAGTAATTGTAAGGCTGCAAAGCAAATTTAGCACAGTCCAGATGATAGTGGGGTGGATATACCAAGCACTACCCATTGTCTCATCGGCATAAACTATACAGTCTTTAAACATCCACCCTGGCAACATGTCTACTTCTCTCTCTTGAAGATCAACGCTATCTCGAAACGGTAACGCAAGACTTCTATCAAAGTCTCCCTGCATATGTTCAAGCAGTTCCCTCAAGTCATCGATTTCAACATCCCTGGCATAACTGTCACCCCACTGGTCAACATTTTTCAGGATCTTTTCCTGTGTTTTAGGAGTGGCATGAAACATATAGCCGGGTTCCAGCGGAAGTATGTAACCGCCTTCCCACCCCACCTTCCGTTCAGCTTCGTGTTGATGGATGCAATCAAAGATCCAAGACGGCCGGACGATATCGTAGCCGCCCTTCTTTTTCAAGGCGGAGACCTTGACGGTATTTCGATCACCGATGATGTGCATTTGTGGCTCTGCGTTTTCATTCTGATAGAACTTCCCACCATGGGCTTTGACGAGTGCCTCTATCTCTGCTTTGGTCTTTTTGTTTGTTCTCGCTGCGGTCTCGGACATAACACAGAACGCATGTCCTTCAAACAGTGGCTTTCCCGGGGGTGGTGGCTCCAGACTAGCTGCAAATTGCGGAGCACTATCATCTCCTGCAACGTTGAATTCTCTCTTTAATCGTTTCCGGCCGTCACGTCTCTGCTCCACGTTCAACTTTTTGCCCTCTGCTTCTTTCAATGCCTCTGCTTTCAGTTGGAGAAAGTCCTGGATACTGAGGGCAGTCTGCCAGTTTTTGTCCGGTCTTAACTTTTTAAACCGCGGGAACCTTAGGGTCATATTCATGCGGAACTGATCCGTCGCAGCTACTGATGCAGCCTTGGCCTCGACCACGAAGGATTTCTCGGGGTGAATCCAAACATCTGGTCTTTCGAATTCGCGACTGCCACCGGCTAGCTCGATAAATTCCGGTGGGTTTTTAGAATCCCACTCAACCCAGGTACCCTCGGTTTGGTGCGCAATGGTCGAATAATCATTCGCTGTGAAACCACCACCGACTCTGAAAAATGAATAAAATTTCATTGGGTTTGCTCCAGGGGGAAGGGCGTTTCCATCGACTCGCAAACCACACAGGTAGGAAGAGAGGATATTGCCTCTTCTACCAGAACCCCAGTAACCGCCGATGACAAGGCAGTCCAGAGATTCGCCGAACTCGGTCATGTACTCAGGTTTGACTTTGACCCAGTCGTCGTTACGATCATTTAATTGGTAGACTGAACGTGGGTTCTTGATCACCAGACCTTCGGATGAAGTGGCAATGACCTTTCGCAACTCGGACTCGATCTCATCCACTTTTGTTGCAACGAGATACGGGTGTATTTCAAGGCGACGATAGACATTTTTTACAACGCTATCCAGAGCACGGCGGCGATCTTCGAGTGAGTAGCGGAGGAGACTTTGCCCGTTGAGGTAGAGTATATCAAAGACCCGATAGACTGGACGATGCTGGTTTCCATAGGGGTTGTTGCTGGTTTCAATAGCGGCTGTCTTCAATGTTCCAAAGCCCACAATACAATCCAGCTTGGGATCCCAAGTGATCATCTCCCCGTCGAGGATGATACTGCTGACCCGCTTATCGAATGCATCCTGAGTAAATCTGGACAAGCTCCCATTTTCCCACGATGAACCGTAGAGATGGGTATACTCCTTTGCCTTTCTACTCCACCATCTAAACTCACCATTGTCAAAATGCATCTGCATGCGCTCTCCGTCCAGCTTCTCTTCAATCCAAAATTCTTGCCCTTGCATCGATTTGATCACGTCGGCCATAGATCTCTTCTGGAATTGTGCCAGCTGAGGTTGAAAACATGACATGAGGTTGACACCTTTGGTGTCATCTTCCATTCGAAAGTTGGGGTCCCATAACTCCCAGCATACACGGCGCAGAGAGGAGGAAACATTGAAGAGAGCGTCCGCATCGGGGTGCCAAGCGTCGAAGAAAGTCTTTTCGGTAGCGCCTACTTTCATTTGTTTGAGGATTATGCGGATTAGCCACAATATTTCCTCCGCACACATGTTGTTATAGAATTCCGTCATGATGGGTAGCTGTTTGTCTCTGGATTCTCGTTAGAAGTTCACTCTAGCTATAGGTGGACTGACAGAACTCACTCTCCTTGAGTTTGAGATAGACGATCTAGCATGTCGTTGACTTGAGTGATTGTAAGGTCTCCGGGAATTGTACGCATAGGTCGCTTCTTGATAACATCTGAGTAACATAATCAGCAGATAGTACGGCAGTGGGCCAAAACGAAGAGACAACCATAACAGCGCAGTGCAAAGTCGCCTGCACTCTTCGACCAAGACCCAGGTTGCTTCCAATGAATCAGAGCATACCCATCATCGCTATCTTTATTAATCTTCATCACTTTGACTAGTAGCTTTCCTATTTTCTGCTCCTTCAAGTGGTACCTAACGCAAATTTAATTGTAGCTCGCCGTAAATACCACAAACGTCACATACACATTCCGATCTCTGTCTTTATCGCAGAGAGTCAACCTAAAAGCCGGGAAGATATCAGGACCGACTTCGCTCCTCCATCTCGATATGAACTCATCGATAATGTTTCGCCGAATCTCATGTGGCTTCAAGTCTTTAGTCCCGCGTAGTCCAATGCCGGATTTCTTTTTGTTGTTGGCCAGCAAGGGCTCAAAAAGCTTTGTGTAAAGGATATGGAACGGAAAGGTCTCGTTCTGGTTCCGTGGACGGTTGGGAAACTTCTTCTCAAGCTCTTGCTCCGTTGGAAGATCGAGATTTCCAGCGATGCCCTCCGTGTCCGAACTTGCATTATCGTTTTGGGGGGGAGGAACCTGCTGTGCGACAGCAGCGTCTCCCATATTGACGTCGTCTTCGAGGACCGGCATGTTAGTGGTTGGTTATCGCGAGGGAGACGCGACGCGTTACAGATGATGCATCGTTTTGGCGTTCAGGCTCCCTATCACGTGCAGTTTAAGTCCGAGTGACCCTCCGCAGTCTAGGGCGAGACAACGCTATTACTAGAGAACAGAATTTCCACATAATAAAGCAGTTTTAATGGAACTCCCATCATATTACAACCCGGCACCTCAGCTAGGATCCATCTCTACGAACCGTCACCACCGAAACTTGCTAGATACTCCTGCAAACAATACCCGTTGCAAAAGAAGAATAATTAATTCAATCCTCACAACACCCCCATAATAAATTGGACAGCCGAATGCATAAAACTTAACCCGCTGCCAAACCGTAACTTTTCCACCTTGCGCTGCCTTCAATGGCTTCCATCTCCCCCTCATATCTGGGTATAGCTGGCGCTCAGCTTCGCGAGATGTATTCCAGTATTGGCATTGCTCTGCCCATAGATCTCTGCATGTGTCGCGGAAAGTTCTGGTAGCGGGGCCCTCGTGCAACGGCGGGCATTAAGGATCCCGCGGCTTGCACGTGACATGTCCAGGGCCGGGTAACGGCTGCTCTGTATAGTCGTCTCGTGGCAAGCCCTAGATCTTTGACGGAATCTTACTCTGTTGCACAGCGCACGTTTGCAGCCGTATCCTATCCATTCACATACGGGACCGTACGTAGCGGTACCGGCCTTTACACCCAGAAGTGTTCCACTTAAAGCTGGGAAGGATTACTTTACTGCGGCTGTATCCACAACCGTGTCACTTCCCCACGTACATAGAAGCAACCTCTCTCAGCCACTGCTTGCTCGCATTCGCTTCGTTTCGCTGCGTCTCATTCTCATTCGTTCAAATGCACTCACCATCCAACACCTTGGTGCTCGCATCCTACTAATAGTCAATACATTGGCCTCATCTTAGTCGCCTGGCCTCGCAAATGCCGGCCGCAGCTCAGATCCCTGCCGATTCCGCAGCTCTTCGCGCAGCAGTTTTGAGCTTTGGCAAGAAGCTTCCTCCACCGTCGTCACCGAGTGCCAAATCCCATGCTCGACCAGTTACTGTTTCTACATCGGAATCCCTATCGCCAACTGCTCGGCAGAACGCAACCAGGAATATTGTCGGCATTCCACTATCGCCCAAGATCCCAACGCATCCGCGCTCTTCGTCTAGTATAGCAGCCTCTATTGTTTTCACACGGTCCAGTCCCCCCAAGGATCAGGATATGGCGGGCGAAGAGGGGCCTTCTGTGCGATTGCGCAGGAAGCTATTTCAAGATGCAAGAGACGGCGAATCACCACGGTCCATGGAGCTTCCGCCGCCCTTGTACCCGACGACACCGGAGCACAACCGATCTACAAGTCCAGAGAAGGGAAAGGTGGATTCGTCATCGATGGAGGATATTTCTTCTCTGAGGAACATGTTTGAGCGCAGCTCTACTCCAACAAAATATCCATCACCGGCGATTCACTCACCAAAGGCGAATAATCCATCACTAACAGCGGCGATTCTTGCGACTCAGCTTTCACCTCCGGGCTCATCCCCAGGATCTAGAAGAGTCAGTCCGAATCGAGGAGTCCCTCCGTCACCAACTCGCAGAAGTCCAGTACACAGGAAAACACAATCTGAAAGTCCCCCAAAGCTCTACCTTCCACTACCCGTCCGAAGAAATCCTTCCGCTATATCATCAAAATCTTCACGCGAATCGCTGGTTTCTGGTATTTCATTAACGGATATGCGCTCTAGTGCTTTGACAGCTGCAACAATTGCACATGCATCATCTGCTCGGACGAGTCCTACTCGGTCTCCACAAACGATTGGCCCCCAGGTGTCAAAGGCTCCGCAACCTCCCCCACCGCGAATGACCAAACCAGCGCCCACAGACCGTTCTTCCATCTCCCGCAAATCCTCCCTCACCTCCCTTGTTCCCGCACGTACCGGCGATTCCGCCATTGCTGCCTCTCTTGCACCGTCTCGCACTCACACACCAGGCCCCCGCAAGCCGCCAGTAGTCCCTCCTCCTCCTCCTAACCGCCGTCGTCGTTCCCTTCCTGCCCTACCAAAAGCTACCCTCAAGGAGACACTGCGTCCACCTCCCAAAAAGCAGTGCCCTCCCTCCCCCAAACCGCCTCGCGGGCGAGTACCACTCCCTCGCAGAAGCAGCCACCACGCGGAAGCCCTCAAGCATAAATGGCGCTGGCACATTACTCCCAAAGAGCGGCAACGGTATGAAGGTGTATGGGCTGCTAACAAGGGGATACTTCTTACTCCTCAGGAGAAGGACGATGTGGTGAACGTGGTGGTGAGGGATATTTGGAGGCGAAGCAGACTAGATTTTCGGACCCTCGCAGAGATTTGGGGGCTGGTAGATCGGGGAGCGAAGGGACGGCTGTCAAGAGAGGAGTTTTTGGTCGGGACTTGGCTTGTGGATATGGCCTTGGGCGGCGGGAAGGTTCCGGTGAAGGTCGAAGATAGTGTTTGGGATGGAGTGAGGAGTCGTGTTATATTACCACGGCCCAGAGATAAGGGGAAGGGGAAGCGTTAATGTCGCAGGTTTTGGAGCGGATTTGTTTATGTCGACAGGAGTAGTAGTAATTATGATACCCATGGTACAAATGAGTTGCTTTGTGTTATATACCCTCAGTTAGAACTTAATACTTAATGATTATATGAATTACTCTGCGCAATGGTTTCTACACATGCCTTGTATTTGAACGCTGTATCTGATCTCCGTATGCCGCGAACCTGACTTGCCTCAGAGAGGATATTCTCTAATTTTGAGATAAGGGACGTTTCTTCACGCAGGGCCTCCTTCTGGATAGCCCTTCTCTGGAGTTCTAATGGCATTTCTACGTCTGCGAAACCACGCAAAATCTCAGCCTCCGCTGTTGCGCAATCGAGAGACGTCCGTCCATATCATATCGCACAACGTCATGGTAGGTCCAACACAAAGACCATCCTTTTCCCATAGTGAGAACTTGCGATTCTGTCATATAGCAGCGACGGCTGTGGTTCCTCTGGCGTAACTCTTGATCCAAATGCTTTCCAAAGCTTCCAGTCCTGCGCCCATTGCTGAGACAGGACTGTGTTGAGCCTGACGGTAATCTTGTTCCAGATCTCGGCGTCAGAATCTGCTAGATACACCGCTGTGTACCTTCCCAGGCATTTTTCGGACGAGAGGATGACAACCGATGGGGTGGCTCTGATGATGTAGTTGCTGTCTGGACCGACCAGGAGAACGAAACTTTCCACTGCAAGCTTTGTGTTTGTAGGATTTGTTCACCTGGGTTCATTCGTAATGCCACGAGACTCGAATTGAATCTGCTCTCCGATATCTTTTTGTAATTGAAAGGGTGCATATAAGGTAGTGGATTGCCATAAAAACTAGAGCCCATCACCTTTCGTCACTCGTGTATGGGTTTCCTGCGATGCCGAAATATTGAGGGAGCCGTGTGCCTATATGTTGACTATACTACAGAGAGAAGAGGAAAGGTCTCGAGATATATGGTCCGTCGGATGCCGCGGTCCATTGCCATCATCACTACGCAACATGAAGTGGCATAGCATGCCATCGGTCCACGGGCTAGCCTACTTCAGTCCTGAAGAGTTTGGCCTTCCGAAGTGGTCTACCGTCTCCACAATCGCAATATAGTCGAACGGGAGATCGACGTATGCGAAACTGTGCTACTTTGATATCGGACGATCATTTCTCGCACTTTTCATGGATCAATCCGCAGATCTGCTAGTCAAGAAGTTCCTATTGCATGCCCTACAATTACCAGTCTTAACAGATCCATAAATACGAAGGAAAGACGACACACCAAATAAAACCAGGAAGCGCCCAATATGAAAAGCTGTCTGCTAGACTAAAATACCGAATGCTAGCTACGCGAACTCCTTTCGTCCAAACGAAATCATATACCCAAACAGCGTTCCCTCCCTTTCGCACTCCTGTCTCATGCTTTTATTATACCACCACCACGGTAGCCTTCCTGTAATAGTCCCTAAACTCAGTGGCTTTAAAGACTCCCCATAAAGCTCCCGGTAGTAATGCCGTCCTGCTTGCGCCATCACCTTGGTAGCATCTTGCTCTTGACCTCCACCTTTCCCTACCGCCGGCAAAGCAATCTTGCAAGTTTTTATTTCCGTAAAGCCCGCAACTTCAAGGTAATGTACTCTCTTAGAAGGATTTACGACCAATCCCGAATCCTCGATACCAGGGAGTAATCGAGAGTCTACCCAGGACTTCAAGAGCTCGCCTTGCCGGCTGGCTACGGCATCCATAGATTGGATTTCCAGCCAACCACCCTTTTGAAGGCACCGATGGCATTCTTGTAACACTGGGAGCCAACTTTGGGACTTGACGACGCTGGAAAAGGTGGATGAGGTTATAACGTCGAAGTGGTTGTCCGGGAAGGGAAAGAAGTCATCCGCGGCGGGGATATAGACCGTGTGATGGTTGTGCGGAGGAGGCCAGTTATGGTTCTGGTCGGCAGAGGCATTATTGGCGATAGTAGTGAGTGTAATGACTATGCAAGAGGGGTATTTCGCAGCGAGAATCCAACCATCCGCTACTTCGACGTCAGGATTTCATGATCATAAATCATGTTCACGCCGGCAAACAGGAGTAGAGTTTTCTGACCTGCATATCCATAGAGATTCAAAATCCGCCTTCCGTCTCGTGGCTTAGAGGCGGTTAGTAACTCGTGTCCCGGGCACTGTAGTGGCTTGCCCCCAGTCAACCATTGTCTTGCTGCCAAAGCCCAGAGTTTTTGTTCAAACAATGCCTCCTCGAGACCTTCCAATTCACTGCATTCACTCCAGTCTTCGCTCAGTCGTTTAACTATGATTTTCAGCGCAGAATTTTCTATTCTCGCAAGAGCTAGTTGGAAAGGGGATTTTGGGGTTGGTGAAACTCGCGCGCCCGAAGCACTTCGCTCCCTCATTTGGGGGGTTTGCGGAAGGGGCTTAGAAGAATCCGTGTCTTCTGTATCGATTGTGATTGGAAGACTACCGGGCTTGAAGGCTTGGTCATCATAAGATCTCAAAGGCCAGTCAGGACTTGTAACTGGAGAGGCCTGTGTTCTCATGTGATGTTGGCGTCCCGAATCGTATTTATTCCCGAAGTCTGGACCGCATGTGCTTGTTAAGGGAAACAAATTGAGGACGCTATTCTCGCCGTAGTTGTCTTCGTAATATGGGTCCGTCCATTCGATTTGCCCTCGTGGCGGACGGTACCTATTGTTGATATATCAGCGCTACAGCTCCGATACAGTATCTCATTACAACCTATTCCTACCTCTTTGAACCTGCTGATGCTTTCGGCGTCCTCAGGCTTAGCTTTTCCAGTCGTTGCGTCACCGAACCGTCAAGGTCTATTTCAATGCTGCAGGCAGTTGCCCTAACTGTTGCAGAAGAAGACGATGAGGTACTCGAATGAGTTGAATGAGCCACCTCACGAACAACCCGAGCTGTTGCGGGTTCAGGCGGCGTTATTGATAGAGGTGACGCTCTCCCGCCCCTGGAAGTGGAGGTGGTGCTGGGCCTGGATACTTCAAAATCTCGGCTGCTTAGAGTCCATGTAGAAGCCGATTTTGGCGTCCCATAATTGTTTGATAGCTTCTTGTAGGATCCGAATCCGAGCCCCCCAAATGCTGGATATCTCATTTTGGAACTCGATACCCCAGACCGAATTGTCGAAGAATATGTTCGGTTGGAAGAGCTGTCTGAGTTCATGGAACCTTCTCGTTCTATGGCCTTTCGTTTCCTTCGCTCGCCAACTGTTTCGGTCGCTCCGGATCCTGTAAATGCAGCATCGTATGCAAAGAACATTGGTGACTATGATTCAGTTATTTACTGTAGATACTTCGGGCACTGGGTGAACTGGTTGTGTGGCAAGGCAGAAAAAAAATGGCGCACCCCTTTGTGGTTGAACCTGATATGGATTGATTCAGTGGCTCAACCCAGAAGGAGGGCTGAATGCACATCCGATACTAAGATTCGTCCATGGTGGGGTCAAAAATATTATGGTAGGGATTTATCCACGAACCCGGGCTGGTATGTTGATAACCTCTAGCTATAGCTAGCCCTGCATCCATCTAAGAAATACAACATAATTAGCATGTAGAGACGTTGTGGATCTACTAGGGACAGATACTCCTGTTTTGCCATCGAATTTTGCTGCGAGCAGGATGTTGACAACTAAGTAGCTGCAGGGGGGAAACTGAAGCAGAAGTACTTGTTGTTTCTGAGGAATTCAAAAACTGTGGCGCTCCCCTTCCTGTCAATCCGGTGTGAATTGTTGCCGAAACAGGAGCATCCCCCCCTTTTAGGTACGCACCTCATGTAACAGGTACGCTGCCTTTCGACAAGAGGGAGAGAATAGTGTATCAAAAAAGTGCCTTATAGTGGCCGTATAAAACCTGTAAGTCCATTAAAGGATTTATACCATTGTCACCTTATACAATCACTTAAAAAGGGCTTATTCCCAAACAAAGCCCTTCCATAAGAATGGTATAAGAGTTGTAGCTTACACGTTTATCAACCCATCTATAAGGTGGGTCTCGGAGTGTTAATCACGTTCAAGACTAGTAGGGTGAATTCCCATCACGGTTAGTCCCATACTTATGATAATTACTAGTTTGAGAATTATTATGTATAAACTCCTGATGATAGGGCGGCAGGAACAGGACGATAGTATGGTGAGCAATGTATTAATGAGTGCGATGGATTCTGTCCACTGTCAAACTACAAATTGCCCTTGTGGCTTCACGACCTTTTCAAAGAACTCCAATTCCAAACCCTCTGACGTCCATTCACAGTCAAAGGCAATTTTAATAGTTTCCCTATAGAAGCAACACATCCAATGCGCAAGATCTGCGTTGATACTGATGGCAGTTATGATTGTTTTATTGGCTAGAAGCGCTACGATTCATGAGATAACTGCGAATAATATGAACATATGAAGCCATTAATATTGTGATGTGTACGCTACACCAAAGTTTAATACAACAAGGACAGCAAGAAAAGCTCGCCTTCCCTTATTCACAACTCTCCAAACGCCATAGAAGAAGTTGATCTGTGAACATGCCATTTCCAAGCAGATTAGCAGCCTATTTGAGCTAATCGTGAATAGGGGTCTAAGGGATATCAGCTACTTCAGCACCGTATGCCCATCGTTGCTCTAAGCGCTCAAGAGGCGCGGTCTTCGTCCAACATATCCGTAATTTTCGGCCACTCAACATCCTTCTACAGATACCCGGCAAATTTTCTACTTTACTTGGCTGGGCAACAGCCACGAAACGAGACGAGATCTCAGTAGAGCCCAAGACGTCTCGTCTCGTGAGGATTTTAGTCTCGCGCTCCCGGAACTTTTGGTAATGTCCCAACGGTAGTCCCGAGACTAAATTTTATATACAAAATTCCTTCTGTTGGCTCTCTCTCAATGTCCACATATAGGCTGTAGTAGTATCTCCGAGTTTTGGATCGAACCGCACCTTAAGGCAATGGCAAACATCGTACGCTATCTAACTGACCATCCCCTCTTTGCAGCCCGTGAAACACTACCATGCTATTTGCAGGCCCAGGTGAGCACCCTACCAGTTAATATATTGCACACCCGAGAGGTATCACCGGTCATAAGTCATCACTCACAGAGTCCTAGTAAAGGTGTACCTAAAAGTTTGTAAATCCACCAGAAAAACAGTGCCAAGGCACCAAAAAACTAGTCTAAGGTTCTCTTTCTTGGCCGTTTACCAACATTGACCTTACTCTACTTCTATAGTTAGAGTAAGTGTGGAAATCTTAAAGCAGATTTTCAGGCGTTAAATCGATCCAAAAGCTTTGATCTCGGTGTTTCATAGCAATTTAAAACGTTTTCTCCGATGGCAGGGAAATATGCAAAATTAGAGCCTGCATGGCTAGCGAGCAACAGCGGGTTGATCAATCGGCCGCGGCTGTTGATCGCCACCGCCACCCCACAAACAACTGTAAATCGATGACAGTTGAATATTTGCCACGTTTAAGAATATTAATTTGTGTGCCTTCTGGAATGTTTGCGATTTTCCGGGATTTATTATTGTGTGATCATGGCTAAGTACTGTCATTTGTGGGGGTTGTTTGACCTGAAGGGCATGTACTCATAGCCAATTAACGATTCTCGAATATAAACTGCCACCTTTGCTTTTATTACATACCTATAACCCATATCTGCTTTGAGAATTCACCAGCTAGAATGGGCTCCAACTGGCCCGGAGATCTTGCCTTCTCTGTCTTCCGTTGCGCCTGGAAGTAATACCCGGCTGTAGCCGGAGATTTTGGATGGAAATTCTCTTGCAAGATGGAAGGAGTCGCCAATCCCAACAAATAAATGGCACCGGCAGCGCCGAGATTGAGACTGAGGAGGAAGACAGACAATTCACCGCTCATGATTCGCTTACGTTGGACGACTCTTTTCGCATGGTGTACCACCTCCTTGATGAAGGTAATCCCCATTGTGGAGTAACCAAAACGTCTGTCTGGCTGATACTTGCTCGACCTGGCGATATGGTTCGAGTATGTTTCGGCCAATTGCACGTTTTGGCTCTAAATGCTGGCCCCGGGTTCACTTCACATGCAGGACATACCTCGGGTGTTGTGGTCAAGAAAACTCTGAGGCGAAGGGTGAAGCGCATATATAAATTAAGATTCTATCTTGTTAGAGCTTCATCTTTATCATCCCGGTATCACATCCGGTCATCGACCGACACAGAAGAAACGTCACTTCTTTGGTTGAAGGAGTATCAGTGGTGTTGAGCCCTCGGTGAGGATTACCGGCAGGAGAATGATCAATCAATTACAACGATGCCATCGGAGATCCGAATCATCGAAACCGATAATCATGTTCGTGGTTGGGCAGAAGCAGTAAGGCAGGAAGTCGGTATACTCCTATTTTACCACTTCTAATAATTCCAATTTATTATTAATACCAGACTACTACTGTCCGATGGCTTGCACGAACTTATCTTTTTGGCGAAGTGGCAACCCTACCCCAACAAGTTTGTAAAACCATTTGGCGGGTTCTACAACCGGTGGAGTTGACATCATAATTTGTATTATCCACAAGAAAAATTATCCCAGGACTGAAATGATGTAATATGGCCAAGGGACGAGTTATCTCGGGATTCAGTGGATGATTCTCAATGATTCGGATGGATGATGACCCGCCGGATAACTGATAGCCCAGGCCATCAGATAATCAACAGCCCTAGTAAAGACACGGGGGTTTCCTTCTTCAATTGCTCTCACCCCCCGCACTTGAGGTCAACAATGCCTGTATGTAGTGGGGAGGTTAACCATCGATTAAGCCACTGGAACCTCTTGGTGTATGATATCTCAGGATCCCAGGGCAAGACCTCCCCCAGGTCTTAGGATGACAAGACTGATATCCAAAGGACGAGGTGTCCCGGGACCGCTCTGAGATCCCATCCCTATAGCACCCTAGAGTTTTAAGTGTGGGGTACCTACAGATGTATAATACTAGAACTTCCATCCGAACCGAGCACACATTACTGTGTACCTTGGCGAAGGGGACGAACTTCGCATGACAGAAGGACCAAAGGAAACCATGGCACATCGGTGGCGCAAAATCAGCTTCAATTCTTGGTCCAAATGAAAGAATTGAATACTGAAAGCGTTTACATTTGCGTACACAAATCTAGGCCTGACAATAGGAAGACAGTCATGAGTGGTGCGAATGATCTCGTTTGGTACAACCGGCCCAACCTCAACGACTGACAACTAGCCATTAGGGCTTCTTAGATCTGCTCAAAGCAGTGTTTAAATGTTAAACTAGGTGATTATTTTGTCCGTCAAAGATCACTGCGATAATCTGGGGATGGTATGGACCGCTAATGATACTCATACATACTCACTCATCGGAACTCCATGTTTTATTAGATTCTAAAACATAAACGCCAGCAAAAAATTGAGACAGAATACGGAGAATACACATCAGATATTGAAAACTGCAACCAATCCCCATCATATGCGAGAAAAAGCCGCCAGACAGATTACTTAGCCCCCGCATTCTAATACAATCTCCCCAGGCCGCCTCTTCCAACACCACCACCCCCACCAATATACGGATACCCCATTTCCTGTCTCAACTCATCATTGTCTCTCTTATACCCATCAAGCTTGGTTAAAAGTCTCTCTAGCCGTATCCTCAACAGTTCGTTCTCGCGGCGCAACTCCTCTAGTTCTCCTCCGCCAGCGTATTGTTGCAACTGGCCATTTCCACGACCGTGACGCTGGTCAATTCGGCCACCGCCGTATTGAAACATGTCTTGTAGGTAGTGTTGGTAGCGGTCTCGGTCTCCGCGTCGATGGCAATGATGATAGTCCTGAGCAAGGAGATCGTACTCGTTTGTGGATTTCGGATAGACGGCACCAGTGACTTCGGCTTGGAAGATAAGGGGTTGCATGGAAGGCAGGCAAGCAAGCACTTGGTTTTTTTGTGGGTTAATGGAGATGGTGAAGATGGGCAGGGCTATATATGCTGTGGGAGGTGAGTGTGGTGGGGATGGATGCAGCTATCCAGCCAATGCTATAGCTTTCGAGTCGAGGGCACCAGCATACAGAAAGACGGAAGCGTTTGTTGTGCACCAGCGTACGTGGTAAGGCTGTAAGAAGGGCACAGGGTGTGTTGGTGTGGATTGACTCGTTGATGGTGCGTGTATGCTGTACAAATGACGATGAAGGTCATGCTTCGGAGTCGTACATAATATACGACTTTGTGTTTGATTGGGTGTTGCTACCAAATGGTTGTTTGGCCGACTTCTTCCACCGAGGGTGTCTGGAGTTTCGTATGTATATAGTATGATACTGAGCTTCTGCACATAGTGCACAGCTTTGATGTGAGCAGTAAAGCTGTGAACACGCTGTCCAGGTCCCGTTTGTAAGGCTGCAATGTTAGAGAAGCGTCCTTGTGGACACATCAAAAATTGCGATTATCAGCTAGTGAATCTTACTAAAAGAGTATCCAGGTAAACAAGTTGCCAGTCCGTACTTAAACTTCAAGGCAGAATACCGGTTAGAAGCAATACAAGGTGACTGGGGTGCCGAATCACCAGTCTCACTCGGCCGTCGTCATCAGCACAACTGTCTCCGAAGGTATCTGTCATTAACTAGTAGTCACAGCCTCACCAGCTCTTCTCCTTAACTCAGTACTGCTCAACTTCTCACCCCCATCCATCAATAAATCCACCACCCCCACTTCTAGTGGGCTCCACCCCTTCTCTTCTCTCTTCTTATTCACCGCAGCACCTCCGCTCTCTGTTTCCTTTGTCACCACCAGTGCAGTGACATCCTCCTCAGTAATCGTTGGGCCAAACGGGTCACTTAGTACATTTATTTGCACGAGTAGCTTTTTTGGCACTTCTCCATCCCGCCATTCTGAGAAGGTAGCAATAACTGTCCCTTCCTCATCCTCACTCGTAGATATAGGTTTGCGGCAGTCATAAGGAGTGACATCAACAACCCCTCGGATGAACTCAAGCGTACGCTCAGCTCTTAACTTCCACGACTCCATATGTTCAGCGTGTTTCTTGGTTTTTAGCATTTCGGGACCTGTAAGGCCGACAATGAGACGCGTTGTAGGTGTTTCGGGAGCACACATGTACGCGGTGCAGGTGAGGAGAAGCTTGTGGCCGAGGTGAAGATGGTCAAACGTGCCGCCGACTATATACTACCATCAGTAATCCTCATCTTTAAAAGCCGGAAAACATACCCGCCACAACCGAATGCTCCCGCTCTCCTCGTTCCTCTATAGCTTCTTCCGCGTCCTCTACCCCGCTCATGGCGAATGCTCCCGGCTCCACATAGTTAACGCGCATGCTCGGACTCCCAGTCGCCGCCAAAAACTGCCCCTGAAGCTGGTACCCCGAGTCATTCCGTGGAACTAACAACTGATCCCATTCCTGGAGGTCCGCAAGCTGCTCCACGCTCATGATCGGTCCAAAAGCCGCATCGTGCTCGTCCAGAAACACAATCCTTACGTCGACGGCGTGCTGCACATCCAAATTGTAGGCGAGGGCATACAGTGCCGTTAGAAGCTTTTGCGCAGCGACGAAGGAAGCGCGACGAGAAGATACGGCGAACGGAGGGAAGACACCGATGTAGAGGAGGGATGGAGGGATGTTGGGAAGTCGCGCATAGGCAGCTCTAATTGAGGGCGACCAGAAGTTTATCGCCGAGGATATTGGGGCGGTTGAGGATGGAACAGGTGGAAGAACGAGCGCTATCGCGATGGTGTCGGTCGATGTTGTTGCCATTGTTGTCGTGTGTCGTGAGATGGCGGGGTGGGGAAGCTGCAGCTGTTTCGCAACCGACGTGAACTGGAGCAGATACACCTAACCCTGGGCCGCTCACTGTACATCATTCATCAGGTTCAATTCAAGCTGGTTCCGTGGATTGGGATATTAAGGGAGATCATACTTGTACCTTGAACAGTGCAAGATACATCTGGGAAGCACAGAAAACCCAAAAGACATCTGGGGATTGATAGCAAAAATTACTGTTATAATACAAACAAGAATGCGAGCTAGTACATCATCTAAACTATTGCTTTAATTTCTCACAGGTGATTAAAGCAATTCTATTTTAATTTTGATGCCTATTCATTGAACCCACTCACAGCTTTGAATCTCGTGGCATATGGCTCCTCGTGGGAATGGTAGTCCTCTCATCAAAATCCTGTTCAATCAGCATTTACTCAGGTTACCAAGAATCAAGAATTCAGCTCACCGCCATAACACTCATCAAACCTCTCCCCGCATCTTTCGCCAGAATCTCCACTTCTTTCATTTCCATCTCTCCTAGACTGCCCTCTTCTAAGCGACACTTGACGCATGCCAGTTTCCCTATCAACCGTTCTACCTCCATTTCCGCTGGTGGTTTCTTTCCGTAGCGTTCATACCCTTCGAACTTGACTTTTGACCCTGCAATAGTTGTTCCACTCCAGGTCCACACGCCTACACTCTCAAAATTTCAACCTTTTTATGGTGGAAAGCTGTGAAATCTCACCTACAATGTCGCAGTTGAAATCGACAGGATGCCCATGATCATCAGTTGCGTTGCGGCCGGCTTTGACGTAGGCACCAAAACGGTAACTGTTGCCAGAGTCAACACCAGGGGTGGAGGAGAGATCGACAATGTCGTCGCTTCCTAGAGAGTATTAGATAGGTAGGTCATTGAAAAAGAGGCGAAAGAACACATACCGGCCGCCAGCGTTGGTCCGCCATCCCAAACTGTTCTCCCACCCGCGGAGTCTTTGATTAAGAAGTGAATTACTGCTGCACCATTATTGCGGAGCTTGAAGTAGCGAATGGGGGTGTCGTGGCTATGATGGTCTCCAAACATGATGGCTGCTGCAAGCATTCGGTTTGCATTGTTTTTGTAGACTTGAGACTGTCCTTAAGTAGGCGTGTATAGTTTTGGAGGAAGGTTGCTGTAACCAAATTCTGGAATATTCATACTTCTATTCATCGTTGACGTTTGAGGAACAGTGTTTCAATCCAAAGCAGCCGGGACGTCAGTGCTTGCCACGGATACTAGCAGTCTTGAGCCTTGAGCATGAATCATGTACTTAGTAGCCATTGCGAAACGAGGCTACATGTTGATACCAAAGTGCAATCAGCCTTGCACTTCTCAAACTGGGCACGCATATTTACCCCTCCAAGCGTCTTCTTAATACTTCAAGGCGTCATCTGCCGAGAATTAGCACCGTCAACCAAAATCCAGAGGCAGCCATCCGGAGATTGGGCTCGCTACTGCGGATCTGAAGTCGGATAACCTTCCAACCACGATTCATCAGTAGTGCATTAAATTCAATCCGAAGCTGTATGCAATTACTATACCAAGATCTCGATCAATAGTTACGGGAGGTAAACAGAAACCCTTCGAGGAAGCCGAACCCAATAGTCAATTCCACCCCAGTTGCACGAATCATAAGACTTCAAAGTTTGAACGTTGTCTTTCGGCCAATCATATCCCGCCACAACCCAACCCTCCACCAGTTCCTCATCTTAAACGTACTAAGCACTTGAGGTTACATCCGCTCCGCTCCACTCCACACAACTCTCTCCGCTCCACTCCGCTCCATTTGTTGCTGCGCCCATTTTTCCTCTTGCTGTTCGTCCATGCAAGGGCCCTCTCTCCATGCAAGCTAAGAAAGTTGAAACGAATGTGGCGATGAGTTTGAGAAGAAGAAAAAGACATTTATGGCTGCCAGGGCCGAGTGGTACGCTTGTTATCCGGGCATTGCAATTCTAGAACGTACTAGCTATCGGCAGATTCTTGTCGGCTTCTATAGAGTTAACTACTATAGGTACGGTCTCGATTGCAATTGTTGCTCATGTCATATCATGCATTACGAGTTATGAGTTCCTGGAATGGTGGTTCATAGCCATCTATTCTGGATATCGAAACTGCGATGGCGGATCAACTCCTTATGCTAACAGCCGTAAGCCATACGCTGCAAGCCACCGCTTGTACGCTTTCTGCTCTGAGGTGCACATAGGTCATTTCGGACTCTATCATAGGAAAGTTCACACTAACAACGACAGCGGCATTACCAACAGTGTCTCCCACTATCGATTGGACGCCGTTGGGCAGCTGCAAGTCATAGCACAACCTTCCGCATGTATGGTAGGACTTTTGCTCCTCCTGTTGATAACGCAACTCGCCACGGAAATCGACAGAACTGTGGGGTATCGGCCGTCCCTCGTGGCCTGAGAACAGAGGTTTCAAACGAGTGATCACCCATGCTGCGATGAGGCCATCCAATTTATCGGGCTCGATGGTATGTATCGGAGCTATTAGGTATTGTGGAGCATGGAGACAGTCCAATTGGTGAGGTTAAGGCATGACAGTGGGTCCGCTTATATGTCACCAAAGACAGACGTCCCGATATGCAACAAGTAACTAAACCGGTGGTCGTACAACCTTCTAGATGAGACGGAAGACGGAGATCCCATGACAAGAAAGCGGCCCAACTGAAATGGGCATGAACATAGACGCAAACGGACTGTATTTTCGTTGGACGTCTGGGGAGATGCAGTAATGTTAGCAGGCATCTCTATGGATGGCAGCAAGGGACGAGTAGGTGCGTATCCTCCTGTGCGTTCCTTATGTGCTCAGCAACATCCTACATCTCAAAAAGCCACATTCGACGCACTTATGATCTATCAAATCACGATTTCTCGTGGCTTCTGCACTTTTCTCTAACAGGATACCGAAACAGTTCTAGGGCGAGCTTCGGGATGCAGAATTCGGCGACAAATTATTAATGGCAGTATCACTTACCGTGTTTCAGAGGCTTGAATACAGCTTTTGAGCGTTTACACACGTGGTTCCTGAGATGTCATTCACGGCTTCATGTTCGTGTGGCCGGTGATGTTCGTGTGGCAAGTACTCTAACCTAATCGCCGCAGGGGGTATCGATAGACGGCGCACGGTCCTAATCACAATCTCTTGACACTTCTGACCCTGGGACTTTCGGCGTTTACATGTCAAGGGGAAAGTACAGTACGCATTTTCATCTGACCGGTAGTAATATATCTATCCAATTTGCTCGGTACAACGGTAGATCGATACGGCCATCCACGAAACTGCTTTTCGGAGTGCAAGATCCAGCGAATCGTAACGATCGGGTTTGCCATATGGATGTCATCCTCTCGTTATTTTTTGATACAAACATGTTACCGGTACCTGAAGATATTTGTCCAACCACATCTAGCTGACCAGTGGAATGAATATATCCCATCGCATCTCGAAGGCAGTGTTCCTGTTTGGTGCTGCTATATTTTCCATTCGACCTTGTTTCAACGTCCGCTGCCTTATTTCTATTATTGCGCATCTATCATAAACACTAAGAACTTATTGACTGAAATAATTGGCCAGCTATTCCCACCAACTCTGGGTCGTAGAATATACCATAACAGAAACTAGGCGCTGTTCATAACCCCCCTTACTGTAATCGCAGCGTCAGTAACGGTGGTCCTTACATCCTCGTTCGCAGGTGCACGTACTTACGCCTTACGTACTTGTATGGCTTACATGCTCACTGTCATACATACAGTTGTCACTCGTCGTCCGGATACCTGCATATAATCTGTCGTGTCAAATTCCAATCGCAAGCCACCATACCTCTACCAGCTAACTATTCCAAGTACCTGATTCTTGGGGAATGTCACCGGTTCACGTAAGTAGGTGCAACGGGCATGCGGGTACAAGACCATACAACTTTGAGTATAGTCAACAGTTCATGTTCATGTTCATGTATGTATGAAGGCAGTGGCTTGCAGTTTTTGTGGAGTCACCAAGCAACGCAGCGGCACGTCAACGTCAAGCAGAAGGAGAAAAATGCCTCAATCAAAACAGTACTATTTCGTGCAATCGACATAGGTATGTACTTAAGTAGAGAGTAAAGACGACATGATAGACGAACATGACAAAGGAAAAGAAAATAATAAAGAAATCCTGCGATGCCAACACATCCAGACATGAATTATAATTATAAGCTGTTAAGTACCGAAAGCAATATCCAGAAGCAGAAGAGTTCCTCCATAGCCATGAACAAAGCAAAAGCGTGCAAGCATGTAAAATAAATCCATCAACACCATTCCAGTCTTTCCATCCGCGGGTAATAGAAGCAGAAAAAGCAAAATCACCAACAAACGAAATAAAAAACCCGTCACGTATGTATCCCATAAGAAAAAGATCAGAACGAACCCGATATCCACAACATCTGTACAAACGAAACTTAATGAAACCCATGACAAACGAGACCCTAAGTACCATTCTCTACCATACTCTCCTTCCTCCTTCCTTGCTCTCACTCCCATACGACACCAACCCTCGCGCTTCGTACCCGTTATTGAATGACCCTGGCATACTTGATCGCTTCGTTGTGTTACTCCTCCTCACGCCAGACCTTCTGTCCTCCATTCCGTCACTGCTTTCGTAGTCGTAATCATCTTCCGTGCGTCTTGAGACGTGTGATCTTGGTACAGAGTCTGTAAACGACGTCGATCTTACCGGTGGTGCTGGTCGTGTAGAAGGTCCAAACTTCACCTCAATATCGTACGTGTTCTGTCTATGAATCTGCGGGCGTGCAGGCGCAGGTGCCGGTGCCGGTGCTGCGGCAGCGTAATTCCTTGCAGCGTAATTCCTATCCCCAACAGGCGCAGCAGTAGGAGCAGCAGCGAGAGGGTGGCGGCCCCTGGCACTCTCCCCACTTCTTCTCCTCCTGCTCTGGCTAGAACTGTTGCTCTGTGTTCTGCTTCCTCCCAATGGCGCTGGCTTCCGTTTTGGAGAATAGTCAGTCATGCTTGTAGCGGAGCTACTACCGTAGCTACTAGTGCTATCGTCGCTGTCTTCGTCGAACCACCCTCTACGCTCTCGGCGAGGAGACGGGAATCCTCGGGGTGGTGAGTGGTCTCGTGCCATGAATTGGCTGAGATCAATGTCAGAAGTCCTGGTGTAGGGTGGGAATGGGCCAGGACTGGTGGATCGACCAGCTGCGGGATTGATTGGTTGGGGGATTGGGCGGGTGTATTGGCGAGTAGGTTTTGCCGCGGTGATAGTAGCAGATTTGGTGGGTCCCTGGGTGATCTGGCGAAGGGCGGGGGCTTGGGGCGCCGAATATGCTGACGGTGCCTGACCTGATTGCATAGAAGATTGCTGTGGCATCTGGAGTTGTTGAGAGCCCTGAGGCCGAGACTGTGGGTGCAACGGAGGTCGCTGCATCTGCTGCTGCTGCTGCTGCTGCTGCTGATGTTGATGTTGTTGATGTTGCTGCTGATGCAATTGGGGTTGATGCATTTGATGTTGCTGTGCATGCAGTGGCTGTTGCTGTTGCTGCTGATGTGTTCCGTACACCACAGGTGCCCGCTGGGCCTGAGAAGTAGGTTGATATTGAGGAGCATGGATTTGATAGCTCGATGTTGAAGAACCGCTGACAGAGCTCGCGGGTTGAATGGTTGTCTGTCCATATTGAGGAGCCATTTGTTGCTGCTGTTGTTGCACAGGAGGTGCCGGAAGGGCCAACATTTGCTGTGGAGGGGGTGCTGGAAGCATCATTTGCTGGGGGGGAGGCAATGCTTGAACTACCGGAGCAGGTGGGGCGGCTTCGACGATCTGAACGGGCTCGTGATGTACAGTAACCTGTGGCTGAAGTCGGACCTGTTGAGACTGTTGTGTGCTACTTTTCCTCGAAGTCCGCTGAAAGATAGCCCAAAATGTGTGAGGGGTAGACCTGGGCTTATCTCTCAGTTCTCCTAGGGCTTCAAGTACCCAAGACCAGTTGGATGGGTCAGACTCTCGACTGTTGAGCTTGTCTTCGTACTTCCGGACATGTCTCTGGCGGTATACGCCCATATTCGTGAGGATATTAACAAGGTCATTACCTGGGAGATCGTGGCATCGGATTTTGCGTTCGAGCTCCTCTGGGTTCAATGCAATTGTGATGTGCTCGCAATGTTCCCATTGTTGACCGGGTTGGTTGAGATGACGGAGGTTCTTGAAAGTGACAAACTGGCGAATCGGTGTCGTGACATCATTCTCGGTGGCCTGACGGGGGGTAGCGTGGATAATCCGGGTTTGAATAACGGCAGGTTGTTGTTGCTGTATTATCTGCTGTTGCTGGTATGAGGGCTGTGCTTGTTGAATAACAACCTGTTGCTGAGGACCTGGGCGTTGGATCTGGACTAGGTGTGTCTGCTGTGGCTGTTGATTCTGAGTGGGGGTCTGTACAACGTGATATTGGGTTGTATATTGCCCAGAGGCAGGGTTGTTGGGGGTGATTATGGCCGCCATATGGCAGTGTGCTTTTGTTGTAAGGCTTTAAGGGGCAGAGTTGATATCCGGATGTTTGTTTGTATACAAATAATGGAAGATGTTTCGCGGAAGTCTGTCAGCTTGATAGTCCTAAGGCTACAAGTAATGTCAAGTGATGGGAAATAGTAGGGCTGTTGAGGAACTGCGGTATAGAGTAAGCTCTTGGAAAAAAAAAACGATATTGGGGGGAGTTTTTGGGATCTTATAGTGAAGTTTTGCACGATGAAGCAACGACTATTTGACACTTGCTTTGGCATCGGCGTGGCGAGGCACCCTGAGAATTTGCGTCTGCTGGCTGAAAATAATAATCCAACCAGAACTCTGCATATGTTCGAGTAGCAAGCACATCCATCAACAGCGAGGAGATCCGTATGGACTGTGCCCGCTTGGGTAACAGCTATGGGTCACAGCCATCGAGTTGTGCAGGAGTTAGAGTGTAGGGTCCGGTCTCCAATGAGACGAGCAGTTTCCAGTATTTTCAGAACAGCAAGCCGGAGCTGGCGTCAACACCACCTCTCATCCAACTACTTGGTACGCTAGTTCCAACCGTGCATTTTTGATTATGCGCTCAGCATGAAGTGTATGTATTGTATCCCACATCTACCTATCGTACCCAGACACCATCTGACCGACAGCCTCATGTTTCTTGCTGCAGTGAAACCAAAACAACGTGAACATGCGGGAAAGTTTCGTCCAACTTGCCATTATTGGCTGTCTAAACGTGCGAAGTCCCGAATATAGGCTGCAGCTTCATCGCATCTCAAACAATCGGACACATCTGCAGCGGGAACTGGAAGCTCCAACCTTTCCAAAACTCCGGATATCAAACGCGGTATTGTAGCTTCGGCGGTTCCCCCCGGAGCGTTTGATCTGGAATTGCCCATTCGCAAACCCGACTATCCATAGGCTCAAAGATTCCGGCACCTACCGCAATCCATTCGACACTCTAATCCCAATAGAATTTTTGTATGCGTTGCGTGGCGGAGATTCCAATTCCGTCCGGGGTTGTATAGCCGCCTCTCCGGACTCAGAATAATTGTGACAATTGAGGACCCCGGAATTCTATGGGGTTTCGCAAAGTACCATTCGCATCTGCCACAACAGCTTCTAACTCGAGACAGCCCCAGCCACATCATGCGTGTCCAATGACTTGTCGACATGTTGTCTCGGGACTCGAATTCGACCAACCCTTCATGAAGTCAGTACGGCCGTTGATTGATCCACGACGCGTGTCAAGTAACTAGTGTGTGTGTTCGCGATGTTCGTTGATCCTAGTGGAGTAAAGACCGGCAATGCTTTGCCCAGTTCGCAGCCTTCCTGAATCTGCACAGCCGAAAGCGCACATGTTCGTGCGGGGATATGCATGCATGCAAATTCAAGCTTGGAAGGATGTCCTGCCAACGAATCCAATACCCCAAAGCCATTTCTGCATTGAAGCCGGTTTCTTCAGCACAACTGCTCTAGGTCGCAGATCCCAGCAATGTACTGCTAGATCTGCTAATAAGAGATTTCTAAGATTGACAGCACCACGCACAATGCCAGAAAAAGTGCAATTGCTGTTATTTATGTTACTGCTGGTACGGGAAGTCCAGGCAGAGGGTTAGCGAAGAGGCATCACAAGGCTGAGGCGAACATTGAGGGATCATCCAGCTCTAAAACATTGCATGAGCGAGAAGACACCGATTCGCCAAAGCACAGTCATCGATTCACCGATAGAGGAGATAGGCAACTGCTGCTGCGGCTGCTGCGCATGGAGGCGAAAATAAAAAGAAACGCTTCAAGATAGCTGGATCATCTATGTACGGAATCGAAACGTGGACGTGGACGTGGACGTGGACAGAAGATGGATGGATGCGATACCCGAATAAGGCAAAGAAGGAGAAGGAGAAGGAGAAGGAGCCCTCTGACGTGGAGAAACAACCACTCATATCACGCATCATATCATATCAGAGGTATCGCTGAACCTTCCATCACCATCTCACCTGATCTAAGCCAGCTGCAAATATTCTGTCACCGATCGCAGCTGTCTTATTGAAACAAAAAGTGAATATGCTGCGGAACAGCGAACGACACTTCATCCCACCACTCCACACTCCCCCTCAATATCCTCATCCACAACCCACACCCCTCGCATCCATCACCCATCCATCTAGGTATCAATCCATTCGATCCCTGCCCTGCAGCATCGCATCGCGCACATTCCGCAGCAATTATCCTTCAAAACGCCCGTTGCGATTTCAATTCTTCCTCCCGTTGGCTCCGTCGGAACAACCACCTCGCTTTCGAACAACCAGGCGATGAAAACAACATTCAATCCAGTCCACTCCAATGCCAGCACAGCATTTGAGAGGGTAAGTTCGAAATGTCGAGTCCATGCGAAAAAAAAATTATAATGGAGGGATCTCATCTCGGTTCGGCTTCCAGTCTGCTCCTTTTCTGGATGAACCTAACCGTTGGTACCCGCATTTGCATCTAACCTGCAGAAGCGGCATCCCAAAGGAGCACACTCGAGTCGACGAAATCGACAACGCAACATCGCAAAACACAGCTTGGATGCTTCTTCCAATCACCTGCTATTTACTGCAAGTGTCATTTGAGTGAGATCATCCCTTAATGAGCTTGCCAAGCATCTACCTAGGTTGAAGGGTGGTTATCAACACCCCAAACACTGCGGAGGATGCCCGACATACAGTTGGTGCCATACTCTACACGACCACCTATACCTCTGAACTCAAGATAATCGGGCCGTCTGCAGGGAATGGAAAAGCAAAGATGATGCGTGGTTCGGCTGAGCAGCCAGCAGTAGTTCATCGATAACATATGGTAGCGAATATGGTGAAGTGAAGGAGTTCGGTATTTCTATGGTCGCGACTCCATACAACTCCGATATCATGGGTTGGTCTGAGCCTTTTTATGAATCGGTAGCTACTTCAAGATGGTACCATGACGAAGCAATGCGTAGGAATTGAAGCTTTGTCTCTGGAGGAGCTGCGCTCGATCACATCTCATAACTCGTACCAGACAGGATCAAATAAACAGGAACAAGAACTTATTCTCGCAACCCAGCAGAGTTCCTATACAGACACAGCGTAGTACCTAATCAGATAGAGTACCTCTGATAGGTATGAGAGAGAGCTGAAGCGCATGATTTAGTAAACCTGGACTCTAAAACAAGCGAACGGACCTCTTTCTGCTTTCATGCAGAGATCATGGGCTAATGTGCGAGATTTTTGGAAAACCTTGTACATCTGTCAAAAATCCTCTGAATTCATTCGAAGATCATCCCAGGGAACGCCACATATGCCGTCTGTATGATACAGGAAATCTTGATATTGCAGTCTAGCAACAGCCTCTACCATCCTTACACCACCCCTGGAACCCGCTACAGACTTATACGCAGCAAGCAGGAGTTGAGGATTTTCATGGCGGTTCTCGCGAATATGCAGCTGCAGGGCCGATTCGTACTTGACCTTTGATCTAACCGCAGAAGTAGACACAGAAAACGGCTTCATGGTTCGCATAACATACTTTAAGTACCTTGCCAACGGAGGAATGAGTATGCTATACCTCTGTTGTAGCTCTCTGCTTCAAATTCATGCACCATCGATGAATTGCAGCAGTGGTCGTTTCTCTCGGTATACGGCGGTGCCGTATTCCTCCGAATTATCTGCCCAAGAAAACGGCCCACGTTGCTCGGCTTTAGGTCGAGCGTTTTAAAACCTTCTTTTGGCTGTTTTTGCAATCTGGAGGGCTGATGAAGGCGGTGAGCGATAGCAATCATATCAGGGAACAGAGTTTGAAGGGCCACTATCATTACTCAATGTCCGCCATCACCACCACCACCACCACCACCACCACCACCACTGCACTCCCACAAGGATTAGGACCTTCTGCACAGCACTACTGCGTGGGAATGCAAACTCGTCGGAAAGCTAAAATTAATTCACATGTTTGAAAGCATCTCGGATCTTGGGACGCAGTACATGTCTTCGGTCGGTCTTTGTGATTCTGCGTGATGCGCTCCATACATGGGCACCGCAGGCCGCCAGACTTCGCGCAGTATTTATGCCAGCTAGATGGGAATTTGCCACTCCCATCACACAAGACGGGAATGCAAACCCATGGACCCTCGACAGCAGCTGTACAGTTCAGTAACGGACCTACTCCTTACCATCACCATCCCAATCAGTTGGTTGAAATGCGTGCCAGCAGCAAGAGTTCCGAATCCCGAGAGGAAGGGCTACAGTAACCCCTCCTTTACTGCGAATGGAAGATCTGACGTGTGCATTCTTGATTGTTTTCGTAACTATCTACAGGTTAAGAGCCCGGGCCTTAACGATATTGGAATTAGTGGACCATGGTGGTTCTATAATTGGATATACCTACCGATAAATGGCGAGACGTATTAGCCATTTTGAGAATTACAGGTATCTCGGGACTCCCTCCCCCCCTCCATCCAGCTTTTGTCGGAGAGATTGTGGTGTAGGCGGAGAAGGAGGGGGCCCGTAGGGTCATCTTTTCATTGACCGTCTCGGCAGCAGATCGTGTCTGTCAATTGTTTGCTTTTGTCCCTTGGAGAAACATCGTTGTTCTCAAAACGCCAAGTATAGACCCGCGTTTTGTTTATATATAAATACGCATAAGTATCGTGCACCTGTCTGTACCTGCATGTTTATTGCATCACCTCATCGTATGCATCAACGGCATGAAACATCACTAGTAGGATATCTGATCTGGCGAACCAGCATCGTTTCCAAAACAAAAACACTCATTCCATGGCGTTTGCTTTTCCCCGTTTCCGAATTGTCGATCCTCTATCCACCTACCAGACGAGACCGTTTCCCTTTCCCCTCTCCCCTCCCTCCCTCCATCTACCTTTGACACGTTTACATGACTTTTTTCTCGTATCTGGCCACCATCATTACAGCCACTAAACTCCACACACATCCCCCCACGAAAACTGACAATTCCTACAGAATCACCCTATCTCGGGCTCACTCGGCATATCTAGGCTTTGATGATTCCCAGAACGCGCACACGCACGTCAAAAACCCAGAAGATAACGAAATCCAGAGATCGTAAAGCGGTTCCTACGATCTCGATGTTATCAGGATAAAGTAGGCTTACTTACTTGCTGTGGTGGTGGTTGTGTTTGCTTGGACGCCACGCAATGCAAGTAAAAAGTGCAGGTTCATACGTGCAGAAAATCGCGGCTAGCTACATGTGCTGGTTGATACGCCATGATCCAACCATAACAGAATTGACTTGCAGTAAGCTGCTGCTGCGGCGGAGGGTTGCGGACGGCAACGGATGGCCGCGGCAGGTGGCTGCCGAGTTGCCTTGTCCCGCTGGTGCATTGTGTGAGATGCTATGGCTTTGCAAAAAGGGAGGTAAGGCAAGCAGGGGGGTTATGGACAGCTGCAGATGTGGCTTTCCTGAGAATTGAAACTTGAAACTGGTGTATCCAGCCGAGTCAAGTGATAGATAAACATACAGGTGGATGGATATCATTGATGTAGTCCAAAGTGGGTAAAACTTTTGAACCTGTGATGTTTGTGTGGTTGAAGTTGTCATTTGTCAACGTGGCAATGTTGAACCGCGCGCAAATATACATCTGGGTATCATGGCCACCAGCCTGTTTCTGAAACCTTCTTCAAAATGTTCCACCGCTGATCACTCGTCCAGTGGAATCACAAGTATCGAGTGCGTGGCCTGTCAATTCGACCTTTCTGGGGTGCAACTCTGATCACCATCGTACGGATGCTCTCTGTTTCAAAGATAGTGAGTGATATGTTGCTCAGTAACTTGTCGGTCAAGTACCCGTTTATGAGATACCTATTCAAGTGACGTTCACATGCGAGTACCAAACGCCTTCTCTCGCCTTTTGACATCGCGCATATACGCACCAATGTACACGTCCAGATTAGATGCGTCGTGCAGCAGGCGGTAGTTTCATTGTTTCACAAAGGCCATATACGAGCATTATGCGAGGATGGGAAATGCGTCAGATTCTGGCTCCCGGGACGTTCTGTTTCTAGTACCCTAAGGCGTTCGATTGTGAAACCTGAGGTACTCTACACATGTCGGTTACACACCTGAAAGGGAATTTGTTCCTGGTCTCTTGGCACACACCTCGTCCCGCATCCAGGCAGTTCTTGGCAGTTTCCCAATAGGTATTTCAATTTCCGTCGACCTTACCTTCGAACATCCGCATACTGCATACTACCAACAACCCAAACCTCATCCTCCAACATCCCCGCTCTCGCCAGAGTTGATAGCTTCGATCTATAGCATACTAAGCTCGGTCAAAGACTAACACCGGCCGAGTCGCCAACAAACACAATATCATACTTCGATTTCAAACCTTGAGCCTTGCGTCGTCAATGATCCGGTTTCCCGTAAGTCCGGACCGTTGGTGGGTTTCCTTGCGATTCGGGGTTTCTAGAAGTACACTCCCTGACTCAGTCACAGAAGCACATGCAATGCAGTTGATCTGAAACATGATCGGAGAAGCACCGCCTGCTTAGCAGTCTTGAAGTAGTACCGGGGTACGAAACGAGATGTCCCGGAACTCCGTCTCGGGACTGAGCTTAGGACCGACGAGGCTCTGATGACGACGGGATGGGGAATCCCGGGGTGATATTTGAGGTCACGGATAACTCGAGGTTTCGTGAGTGATGATCTATGATCGATTATACTAGTGATTTAGCTGAAAGAAATCGACAGTATGGCTATTGGTATGGCATTGTAGCACCACTCGCTACATATGTAAATGGCGCAACAACCTGGCCTGAAAGGTCTGAATGGGCGCCCTCTCTGCTCAAGCTGGTACACAAGAGATGGTACAGGACAGATAGAAGTAGCGTATCGGAGCGATCCAGCTGGCTACTGGACTTTTCAGCGGGCAAGAGATCAGGCTGGTCCACCTACAATTTTTATCAAACGCCCTTGGCGCAGGGACAGCTAGGCTTCGTTTTGGAGTGCCAGTCGCTTTCTCTGCTACATTCAGTCTGCCTGGTTCTCCACCTGGTTCTCCAAATTCAGTCTACTCGATCCTCTATATCTTACCACAACGAAGCTCGTCTTTGCTTGCTCCTCGGTTATTTCTGGTCTACGGCCTCGTCCGCACTCCATCAACCCTTGATACCACTTTCCCGCACCGCTCGTTCTCTATTCGCTCACCGTCACCTCCGATTACCTCCACCATATCTGCCAGTCCCGTCTGGTCCACTTGATTTACCTGTCTGCCACCTTCCACCATCTGTAGAACCTGTACAACAGTGAATTTCATCTTCGGCTCAATGTCCTGGGTTCCACGCACCTGTCGGTTTGCACGGTTCTTTGTACGCCCCCCTCCACCTCCACCTCGGCCTGTTCCTCCTGTTCAGCCTCTTCCGCTCTTCCCAAAGCTTCCCTTCAAAGCCATCTTCGCGTTTGGACGTTGATGCCAGGCCAAGGCTCATGGCCTGATACATGGATCCGTGGCCAGTGTACGTCATTGAACTGGCCACTTTTATCATCTGGGTGGTGTTATATTTGTTGGTGTGTGGATTTCAGCTCCTAGTTGTCAGGTTGGTAGCGGTGTTCAGGGCAATCACAGAGTCGGCAGGTGAATCCATAGAGCCAGTTCACACGTGCATCCTGGTTTCATGGGTCCATGTGGCCCTGTGGGTGTTGCGGTGTCTGGGTAGGGCTACCACAGGCATTACAACAACAAAGGGACAGCTCTCCACCACCTCCGCGTGGTATTTTGCCTTCACGGCAGTGGAGCTATCACCGTTCTGAAAGTGTTAGCATACCACGAGGCCAGTGAGGCCTACCGCCTCATGGTCACCAATACTTTGATCGGCCTGGTAGGGATTCTTCTGATCAGTCAAACTGTCATTGGAGACTCGTGCGGAGACTTGGTGTTGAGTGTTGAAAGTTTTTCCCCTATATTTTTACTTATAAACTTGGTAGGCATCGATACCTAACATGAATATGACACATAGATACCAATTGCATTATCCTAATTTGGAAAGAACATGCCAGAGAAACTCTAGTAGTGACCTTTCTGGCACGTCTTCATCTTCGGGCGGACAAGGAGACACCAGCTCCAGGCGGGAGAACTTATGCCGTGTGTGCTTGTTAAAACAGAGCCCCGCCTGGCCTATGACAAACTTTTGCAACGCCTTAAACCTCTATCCTACAGTGGCTATAGCTTTCGGGACCGAAAATCTTCCAACATAATTGGTCAATCCCCAAGAAAGTTCACCTCATTCTCGTGCTGTAAGTAAACCTTAAAGCATCTACGCTAAAAATTGTCATGATACTCGCTGGTTATGCTGTTCTTCTCAGCCTTGCACAAAGGCTGAAGAAGACCCTGTTGTCGATTCCACTCACCCTGGGAAATAGTTTTCTAGTGTCCAGACAGCTAGTATGCGCTGCTAAGCAAAGAAGGACGTGAGTGCTGGAGTGCTGGGCAGAATATCGGAACCAGGACTCTCCTGCTGATTAGAAACCGCATCGACCGTCGTCATAGGTGGCACGTCTAGGATCTCTGAGGTCCTGTGTCTTCAGCTCTTTGGGGGAGCGGTAATATCAACAGAAGCCCGCTGCAAGACACTGAACGCTCATTCAAGAAAGCAACCTTCATCTCATACCCCAGCTCGGATTTGGAAAAAAGATCTCACCATGAGTGACAGCATCCAGCATGTCTTTCAGGAATTAGGACGTAATCATATGCGTATTGATTTCACATATAACTAATAGGGATAGCGGTTTTAAGGCTTCGAAACTTTACCTTACGTTTAAGCAAGAGTGAATGGAAGGTATTTAAGGCTGTATAAAGCTGCGGGGTTAGAGCGAGAGAAAAGATTTCTCGGGTCGCTCAACGGCCATAGTAGTAGAAGCCAAAGATGGTAAGAGTGAGGTGTTCTTTGGACGGCAACATCATGAACCGAATACAAAGTTCGACAATTGTCTTCAATATATCAATGAAGTGGTTAAGTAAGGGTTTAGTTGCCGAACCCATCTTGCAAAAAGCCTCAGTACCCACCACCAAATTCGTATAACACGAGAGATGTAAACTCTGCCAGTTCGCGAACGTTAACAGGGTTTCAAGAACTCCAGTGTGAGACAAAGCAAATATACTACGACAGCAGCAGTAGCAGTAGTAGAACAGCCGTGAGGCCCAAAGCCCGCGAGGAGTGCTAAACCATGACCGCAGTGATTCATCCCCGCTATGTCACAGGCCACCCAGTAAAGTGTTCAAACCAACCGCTTCTTTTCTCTTCCTCCTCCTTCTTCTCCCTCCACCGGGGGGAGGGATTGGTAGCTCCCCAGGATGTCCGGCTCTAGCTCCTTAGTTACACCATAGAATGTAAAGCTTTTGTGTGACGGTGAGAAAAACATCAGGTATCATTCGAACCTCAACAAAGTCCGTGCACCTTCACCGTTTCCCAACAACTCCGCTTCGTTACAGCCAGGGTAATGTACAGAAATGTAAGCACTAGATATGCATATATCCATCTAATTATTTGTTATTATAGTAGGGTAGTAAGTAGTAGGGTGTTAGGGAGAGATATCCTCCCTTCTATGTAATATCTGCACCCATCGATAGCACACAAACTCCATCCCTTCCTGGCATCAACACCGTCCCATCCCATCTGTACAATCACATCTTCCAACACTTACAACAAAGGAAACCAGCTCCCAATCTCGACCCAAATATAGACCTGCTGCAGAAGAAAAAAAGCAAGGACGGATAAAATCGAACACGAGATATTACAGCAAAAATGCTCAACACGGCCGCTGTCCTTCTTCTTTTCCAGAGATCCATCGAGGAAAGCCGAGTTTTGAAAAGAACAAGAAAAAATAAAAGTAAATAAAGGCCCCTAATGGTATCAGACAAGAAAAGTTGTACAAAAGCCCTCCGGTTTGAACCCACGCCCGCAAAAACCATAAAGTTGCATATACACGGTGTATCGTTGTTATCATTAAGAGGGCAGTCGCTTCAACCAAGGCGGAAAGTAAAATGAAAAACGCCCTGCAAAGTTGGCCAAACCCTCTTTCCTTTCCCCTTCGCACCCACAAATCCTCAGAAACCAGCCAACACCTAGTACCATACCAAATACCCCGCAAAATCGGTTACCGCAAAGCTTTTTGGACGTCATTGACACCGCGCTTGACGACCTCTTCCAGCGGCCACCTCGGCGGCACGATCTTGCGGGTTCCTTGTTCGATCATCAGCTTTTCCATCTCGGGCGTGATACCAGATGGCAATGGATAGGCACCTCCTGCAATGCCGCTAGAAAACTTCAATTGTAAGATGTCTCCAATTTCATCACAGGCGGTAAGTAACCGGTCGAGATCTTCTTTGTTATGGGCGGCCGAGACACAGAATCTCGCTCGGGAAGTGACCAACGGAGTTGCTGGGTATCCGACGACAACGACGGCGATCTTCCGCTTCAACATCTCGTGGGAGAAAGCTGGCATTTTCGCGGGGTTGTACAACATTATTGGGATGATGGGGGAATCATCATGACCATAGACAATGAAACCAAGTCTCTTCAAGCCAATTCTGAGGTACCGTGAATTGAAAGCTAGGCGTTGAAGACGTTCTTCGCCCTGTCCAGGTACAAGTTCACCGGCAATAATCCGCAAGGATGAGGCGATTTGAGTGAGAACAGGCGGTGAAGGTGCTTCGCCAAAGATGTTGCCAGCGTGCGTGGTACGCAGTTTGTCGATCATGTGCTTCTCTGCCGCAATATAACCACCGTTTGCCCCAAAAGACTTGGTGAGAGTTCCCATGAGAACATCAACTTCGTTAGGGTTAATCCCGAAATAGTCACATACTCCGCGACCATTTGGTCCCAAAGCACCAACCGAATGCGCCTCATCCACGAAGAAATGGAATTTGTACTTCTTTTTGAGTTCCAGGATACCTGGCAAGTTGCACATTGTCCCTTCCATCGAATACAGTCCCTCGACAACAACCAAAATCTTCTTCCATGGACGGTGGCTTCTTGGTTGGCCTGATGCAATTTGCTCGCGTAGCAATGCCTCCAAGCTCTTCATATCGTTGTGCTTGAAGGTCTGAATCACGGCGCCCGAAAGCCGGACACCGAACCGGATAGATGCATGGTTGAGTTCATCGGAAATTACCAAGCATCCCTTTCCAACAAAGGCTGAAAACGCAGTTGCATTTGTTGCATATCCCATGGAGAAAATCATAGCTGCAGGTTTGCCCATGAAAGAGGCAATGAGCTTTTCAACATCTGCAGTAAGATCGAGGGTTCCTGCATCGGCTCTGCCACTCGCTGACGTCATTCCGTATTTCCTGGTCGCCTCTTCGACTGCGTCTGCACAAGGTCCGTGAGACTGGGCAAATCCGAGGTAGTTGTACGAACTCAAGTTGAGCGTTTCAGTGGTCGTTCCGGTGAATTTGAAAGACGAATTGTAATCATTGGACACGCGATCGAGTAGGTTGATATATCGACCAGGGACACCAGTGAAGGGGCGGGCAAAACAGTCGTTTATTCGGACTTTAAGTCGTCGCACGTAGAAATTGTCGAAGTCATCATTCAGTGGTGCATAGCCCTGAAACGTCATTTTAGATACTCATCACGTGACACGATATGATTGGAGAGCATACGTTTTGAATTTTGAGATGGCTGTACTTCTTCTCCTTAAATCGCTTTCCGAACCAATCCCGTACGTGGCCAAAGATAATCAAAATTAAGTAAGAGATATAGGTGGTAACGAAGTAGTACTGTGGCGGCTCGTCTTCCACTGGAACCACAACAGGTTGACCTTTCGGATGGCGTGAGACATATTTGTGACTGGGATGCCCCAACTGCGCGAACTGAGCGTGTTGTCTCGCAAGCTTTCGCGACTGTTCCGGTGAAGGCGGAGAGAAGAGCATTGTCGTTGTAGCAGGATCAGATGATGTATCTGCTGTGGCGGTCGATAACGAAATTGTTGGCAACGACGGCGATGCTGAGATGAGACGTCCGTTGTTGTGTTCCTGAGCAGCAAGCAACGCTTTCGAGGCTGTGAGTTGAGTGGTGCTTGCTTTCGGGGACGACGAGAAGAATTGAGCAATCTTGATGGCCGCCCCACGAGAGTTGAATGATGGCGAGCGACGACGATTGCCGTTGGCAATGGGCATAGGGGAGGAAGATGTTGAGCTGTTAGATAGCGGATGGGGAGACATGCCGCGGTAGTAACCAAATTTCGGTTCCAGATGATTGGAATTTTGTAGCAACCAAAGGTAAGAACTTTGTCCGTAGAGCGAGCGTAGCGGTAATTAATACTACGGTGTTATGTGTAATTAAGAAGTCGTAGAATACGAGAAGGCGACGTAGGTGTTTGGGGCAGTGAGTTGTTGTTCCTTTCCACCATCAATCAACACCAGCCTTAGTTAGGCTAAACCGCCGACGCCTGTAGCTGAGACGACGACAACAGGCGACGAGCCCGGGGAGGTGGCGATAATGCTGATGGGTGGATGAAATGTAGGACGGAGGTTTGGAGGAGACAGTGATGGTGGTTGTGCGGTACTTTAGGTAGGTAGAGGGAGGAAACGACGAGTCAGATTCGGAGAACTTTGATGGATGTGTGGCGCTAGTGAATAGGATAGGGGAAATTTTAGGCAGAAGAGAGACTCCGAGAGAGAGCCACTGCTCGAGACTGATGCGAAAGTAAAGCAGAAGTCGGAACTTGTCCTGCTCACAAATACATAACAAGCAATAATAATCAATCGTCGGGATCTCGGGGTTACTTGGTTCCACTCTCACCAATGCACGCAAGTGATAATATGGCAATGCGCATTAACTGTCCAATCAGCGTCAGAATCAGAAGAAACCAGAACCCAGGATTTGGGAGCCGGAAGCCGTGCAGCTAGTTGACAAAATATGTTCAAATTTTTCCCTAGAGGGCAACTTCTGAAAAATTCAAGTTCAGCGTATAAGGAGGGTGGTGATGATGATAGTGCGCTGGTTTAGTCGGTTCTCCGGATGCCGAAACAGCCGCTCGGGAATCAGAGCTACCTCACAGCTTGTACCTTCTTTTCACGTCCATCGTCAGACATACCGAACGCTGGGATGAACGACCGCCGAGGAAACGTCAAACACTCGCACTCGCACGATCGATACTAAGCGAAGGGCAGATGGCTAGCCCACATAACAAGAAGCCCCGCAATGACGTCCTCGCGGAGTTCCTGATCATCGAATGGGCCATTCCTCCGTCTCCGACCTCTCGAACATACCGGAATTTGGAAACGCCGAAAATAAGCACTTGAGCAATTAACACACCAATGACTATATTTCGGCCCGCAATATATGGACGGGAAGCCTCGAAAAAGCGATAGGATGACTCGATATTTCCCCACTGCCCATCAGTCTCGATTTCATCCACTGGACAGGGCGGGTAAGTACCTTGAGCTCAGCAAAGAGTCTCTTTGTTTGAGATCCTTGGTATACCGGTATCTTCCGCCATACAAGTTAATGCAATTCACCCCAGACAACATGCTCTCGTGCTCAGCCAAAGGAATTTCCGCTGCGGGTCTGCGGCGACGTTCGTATTAAGAGGAGTAGTGGGGTAAGGGTTTCCACAACAGTATATCCTGCATAGACGCTCCCACCGTTGTTGAGTGTGAGACATGCTGACATCAGCGGAAAAGTGATTCAGCCTTATCTTGTGACAGAGTGTTTCGAGGCATGCTTACGACAGAACAACGATTGGTCGCTTGGAATCGTGGTCCTCCGGCGCAATTGCTACCGCTTGTTCGATGGTGAGGTGGTTAGACAGTGAAGTTCATCCTTTATTTCTAAAGATATTTTACGAACATGTTAAAGCACTCGGAAAAGGATTTCATTGAACAGGAAAGTTAGAAAGATGATACCCTCAGACCTTAGGTCATATTGAACGGGTTATAAACAATTTAGTTATCGGCAATTACTTTTGGAAGTTCGGACTCTTCAATATCCCTCAGTCAAAATTCAATACGGATTCTCCCAGCCGTCTTCCGGAGTTTAACATAGGTAATATGTGCCAAAAGACTCTGGTCAACATCAAGTCTCGCTAGCACAACCGGTAGAGCGTGAGACTCTTAATCTCAAGGTTGCTGGTTCGACCCGCTTGGGGCTTTTCACTGTGATTCTTTTGGCGGGGTTGTGAAACAAGTTGCGGCTCTATCGCTTTCTCCCAACCATACCTCCTACTGGTTCATTCGAAATTGCTTCTGCCACATATTTTGCTTCACCTATCGAGCCGATATTGCTAATTCGCCTGCTGTAAAGAATGCATTGGCATTAAAGTCCTCCACGACGGTGATCCTCATTTAGGCGTGTTTCTGTACGACGTGCGTAGGCGGACCGAGGACCCTGTATTCATGAGACATTTGGTGTTTTGCAACTGAGCAAGTTTTTGTCATTTTACACCGTTACTAACCCGACTCGCACTCGATATCTTCGCAGTACATGCGGCGACTAATGCCTCTGGTGAGGATAACAGCAAAAGAAGCTTTTACAAAGCTTTTGAAGCGGAGGACATACCTATCTACCTGAATAACCCAACGTATCCCAAGTCTACAGGTATCAGAGAGACCCAGTGTTTTGTTTGTTTTAATCATACTGCATTCATTCTATGTAGAGTATGGCAGTGCCTGATTCCCCCCCCTCCAGATAGCCAGCTAGGTGGGGGAGCTCCCCTCCTTCCCCAGGGTCCTAGTGTTCCGAGGTAGTCGGTCCGACTAGATATGGTCCTAACCGGGGCCAGCCGACCTGCAGAATGGGACTTGAGCTGACCCAGTTTGCCGAAAGCTTCTCCTCGATCGACTGGGACTGACCCGACCCCTCAGACAGTCTTCATACCGGCTGCTGGCCGACCTGGCCGCTTCTGAGCCTCTAATAGTTGCCGCTTTAATGCTATCGGGAATATTCGGGACGTTCTGCTGGCCCATGTTCTAGCATAGAACGGCAAACAGGTATGAATATTGCTACTCGGATTGCCCACCCTTGAAATGGGCTCGATTGAGGACGCCGTCCTTATTGACTCCCATTTAGAAAGACCTCTACCACTAATACCAGGCGTGCTAATAAGTATCCGGCCAAGGGAAAGAGTGGTGCTCCTAAGAATACTAATTCCAGCCTTACCAATATTGCAATCGCGAACCTGCCTACTGACGTGTAATCCACTCTGGTATTGATTTTAACATCAAGTAGGTATGTGCAGACTTAATTCGAGGCTAAGGTTAAGGGGAGAGACGAAAGTAATTGGTTAGGAAGGAAAGTGCAGAATCATGTGCTGACCGCCGGTAGGAAAAGTCATTCGTGGATACCGAGTGATGTTCAACTTTCATCTGTCCATTTAACCCGTTGTTTGTATATATGATGGTGTGGCGTGTTTCCTGCATTTTCTAAATCTTTATATACGGTGCAATAGCGTCTATAATCGAAACGCCTCGGGAGCTAGTTTCGGAGGCATTTTAACCGTGTTGTTTTGGCGACCATGTGGTGTGGTGTTGATGGATGACACGGCGGAGTGATGGATGGCTTCGGCGGTGGAGATGGGAAGAGATGGGAGGACACATGCACCAGCCTTTTTATTCCGGTATCCCATATATCGATGCACATCAAACGCCTATATCAAACGCCATTTTTAAGCTTGCACCCTAATTACCATGCCATGTCTTTCTTCGGTGAACCAAGCAACATCAGCTTAGTTAACAGCTAATAGGAGCTTTGGATATCAATTGAACACCTTGCTCCTTTCCAAAGAATATGTGGCATCTCGAGTGCTGAGTCCAGCCTCTGCCTCTGCGTTCTTTACTCAGTAGTAAGTAAAGCCGCGCGGCTTATTCCAGCGGGCACTGGCAGCTTTCGGGTGAAGCCAACAGTAAGCAATCGAAGCAAATTCTTCACCGTAGGGGGCTCTTGATATTGAAAACGGCGTGTAAATGTGATCAACAGTTTGGCAGCTTTCTCCAGCAGAGATAACGGCGGGTGCGGCTTATTCGTAAGTGCGGCTTATTTCGCTCGGTGGAGAAGTCCCTGGTACCTTAAGTACTCGGGCACATCTGCTGTGTGAGCTCTCGAGATTCTGGATCGTCGCGGCGTGGTGTGGTTGGCTTTGGCTTTCTGGAGCCGACGCCTGGGAATAGTTACCGAGCTCGATAGTAGATTCACCTGAAGAACCTAGAGGTTCGAGAGCCGTACTCTGCGTTCTGGTGCGCCCGTCCCCGATTTGCGCTGCTGTTGCAGCTGCCCTGGGCATCTCTCTCAGGCCCTAGCTGAATTCGCTCACGATTTGATCTGGCCCGGCGGATATCGTGGCCACAAACCCCTGTGTAATTCCTGCCACCATCTCCTCCTCCTCATCCACTGCCACGACCCTGCCTGCGAACTGTCCTTCCTTTCGATATCCCTCCCACCTGCTCACTTGACTTGTCCAACCACTCCGCTGCTCGCATTCCAGGGAGGCAGAATTTGACGTCCAGCTCACCCCCAAACCACCCGCGTGGATAGATAGATAGATAGGTCCACATACCTTCCTCGCTCTCTGCTGCCTACCTGTTCTGCGCCCATCGTCGTCTCGTCTCGAAAGTACATATCCATCCCATACCACCCTAAGCACACGCTGCCACCCACTACCATGCTGCCGGCGGGGATTGCAGCTCCGGCCTCCCGATCCCACACTACCGCTTCGGGCCCGCGAACAAGCCGACTCCGCGGTCTCTTCCATTCCCACAGCCACCAATCCTCTCCCGCTAGTACCACCATTGTAACGACTACCACGGTCGCAAACTCCCACAACAACACCACTACGAGTCTACCGCAGGCAACCACTCGGACGCGGCAACGTCGCGCGACATCTCCTTTGAATAACACCGCGTCCAATTCATGGATCCCAACAGTCAGTGGTATCAGCGGACTATCGCGTGTTGCTACCCTGCCAGCCGCAGAGCTTTCTAGGAACTCGGTTCACGCTACAAACGTTGTCTCCTCCCCCGCAATTCAACAGAGCTCCGACCTGAGCATCCCTGTTCGGTCCATCGATGAGACCATATCGACGACCGATTCCCCCAGTTCGTCTCAGCAGCCCCAGCCTCAGACGCAGCCCCAGACGCAGCCCCAGACGCAGCCCCAGACGCAGCCCCAGACGCAGCAACAGCAGCAACAGCAGCAGCCCGCCATGTCTCGTAACCTGAACAACAGTTCCCTACTACCGCCTCAACAACCCCAGCCGTCGATACGCTTCACCCCGTACACGGACCAACGATCAGGCCGCCAGTCGCTATACTTTGCGCCCATCGAGAGATCTCTGCGCCACAAAGATGACCGGATCAAAGTTGGCCGGGCCAGCGAGCGTGGCACCAGCGACCCATTTGCTCCGGTGGGGTTTAGCTCCAAGGTAGTGTCGAGACGGCATTGTGAATTTTGGTGCAATAATGGGCAATGGTTCATAAAGGACATCAAGAGCTCGAGTGGGACGTTCTTGAATCACATCAGACTATCGCCGCCAGGAATTGAGAGCAGAGAACATCCCTTGAAGGATGGGGATATATTACAACTTGGAATAGACTTCAAGGGCGGGGAGGAACAGATCTTTAGATGTGTCAAGATACGGATTGAGCTGAACCGGGCATGGCAGAAGGCGCTGAACCACTTCAAGTATATGACTCTTCTCACAGTGTAGTTTTGAGTTTCCCTACTCACCTTATTCCAGCATGTCTGCTCACCGCCGGTTACGGAATCTCGCAAAGGGTAAAGATTCGGATGCGTGCTCCATACACTCTTCCGAATGCGCAATATGCCTTCTCTCGGTCGCAGTAAGCTCATCCCCCCATCACCCTCGGTATAAATCCACATGTGCTTACAATACATGGATCACTAGCCCTGTCAATCCTTGTTCGTTGCGCCGTGCTCTCATGTCTGGCATTACAAATGCATTCGGCCGCTAGTGGAGAAGGACTATCCAACATTCCTCTGCCCCAATTGCCGGGCAATTGCCGATCTCGAGCGTGAAATCGACGAAGACGAGTTCGGAGATGGATGGGAAATCCCCACGGCGGAGGCCATGAGGTCACAACCACGCCTACCGCCTCCACCACCACCACAACAACAAGAACCACCGACAGCAGCTGTAGGCGCAGGCGAACCAACAACAGCTACGGCAGGCGTCCCATCTGGGGCTGCATCGATACCACCGCCGCTGTCCGGAACCGCGGAGAAAAGTGATTTCGACCCAGCAGCTCCCGTCTCGAGACAACTAGAGCCGATATCGGAACCGACACGACCGCCGCCATTACCACCCACCACCCCTCCTCTCCATACCAATAACCCATGGCGTCAACATCTGGATGAAAATGAGAACGATGCTGAGGATGAAGAGGAGGACGAAGAGGACGAAGAGGACGGGAGCAGCGGCGGAGAGACGGGCCAGGACGGGCCTCTGACACCTATGAATGACGCTAGCCCGTTTGTAAGAGACGGCAGAGAACGCGTGGACAGGAGGAGAACATTGTTTATGCCAATGAGCGCTTTTCAACCTGGGGAAACGTATTTCTAGGCGGCCCCTAGCAATTAGACTACGCACATAAAAGGTTTAAGAGAGCGACATATCATGCCTGGGCATGGCATGAGCTGCTAATGGTGGTGGTTTTTGTTATACGTGAGGTGCGGGGCGGCATTGCCCCTCTCCTCTACTTTTCCCTTACGTTCTTAAACGAATTTATAACATCTGCTTTCTTTATGCATAGCAATGGGTAAGTAGGTGTTTTCCCTTTGTTTGTTTTCCTTCCCTTGTATTTTGCTGCTGGGGTGTTTTTGTCGTTTATTTAAAATTTCAAAGATGGTGTCTTCACATGCTGTCACTCGACTCTGGTTTTTTTTTTTCCTGCTCTGGCAAGACACATTATGCATTTCGTGAAGACACACAACCCGTATGTAAAACCACGATACAAGCCATTTCCATTTCCATTGCACCGACCCCTCCAGGGCCCATCCACCACATACACAAATAACCACCCATCGTCGCCGCCGCCACCCAGCCACCCAGCCACCAACCCCGCCATACACCACAAAGCACACAAAAGCAAAAAGCAAAACGAGTAGTACGCAAACCGGGGAAAGATAGATAACATGAAAACACAGGCTTTTAAGGGGAGGGGAAGGAAAAAAGGAATATTTCAGAGGGGAAGAGGGTGATGTGGGCGATGCACAGATTGGTTCGGGTGGGTGGGAATTTCTAGGAGGGATGAGGAGGGGAGGAGCGGGAAGAGGAGGAGGGATAATAATAATGAGTTCGTGAAAAATACGGGCACATCACCATCCATTCATTCCACAAGGTTCATCATCATCAAAAGGGTTACATGGGACTAGAAAACGATGGCAACAGGGACAACCAATTTATCCGGGGACATAAGAAAAGACAACAAGATAGATGAAGAGGGATGCAGGGCCTTGTAAAGAAAAAAAGTTAAAAAGGAAAAGGAAATAACCGTTTAAACCATCCCCAAACCGCAACCAAGGGAACAAAATACCAAGGCCCTAGACGACAAGGAGAAGAAACCAGCACGAATTCATAACCCACATCAACCTCCAACAAGAAAGAAGGCATGCGACCAACAACCCCCCAACGAAACCAATCGTCTACCATTTCATTCGCTAATAGCTTGTTCATGATCGCAATAGATATTTACATATCCATGTGATCTCCACTACCATTGGCAAAGCTGAAACCTCCCTGCTGGGTCTGAGCACCGAAGCTGAATGTTCCACCTGTCTGCTCCTGCGCCGGGGCCAAGCCCTGGATCTCTGCTCCCTCCTCGTCCTCATCCGAGAAGTACTTCTCAATGATGTTGTACGCCTTCATGTAAATCTCCTCGTTGGCGTTGTTCTGGCAGTTGTGAATCTTCTCCATACCACCAGCCTCCTCAATGTAGACAGCAAAGCGGTTCAAGTTCTCATGTTCGGGAACCTTGTCCATATCACCCACCCTGAGAATATTCTCAAGACCATCGAGAGCAACCTGGATGATCTTGTTGTCCATGCAACCAAGAAGATCACAAAGAGGTCTAATGCAGCCCTGGTTAACAAGATAGCGAATCTGCTCAGGCTTCTGGAGTCCGCCGGAAGTGGCATTGGAGATAGCCCAACAAGCCTCCTTGCGGGTCTTAAAGTCACCGTGCGAGAGCAGGTTGATGAGAGGAGGGATGATGTTGGCATCTATGACAGCCTGGATTTGAGTCGAGTTTCCAGCCGTGATGTTGGAGATTGTCCAGCATGCTTCCTTACGGATACCATCCTTAGGGGAACCGAGGAGAGAAAGAAGGGCGGGTAGAGCACCGCAATTGATGATGACCTGGGTCTGGACATCATCACCAGTGACAATGTTACCAACAGACCGGAGTGCGGGTGTTTGCACGGAAGTAGACGAGTGCATCAAAAGCTCGACCAGACGACGAGGGATACCAGCTTCAATGACGGCCTGGATCTTATCATTTGAGCCGTCCGAGAGGTAAGAGATTGCCCAGCAGGCATCAATGAGTACTTCATCATCAAGTGAATAGACGAGCTTGGCGAGAACTGGCAGAGCCGGAAGAATCTAAATGGCGTCAGTACCTCAGAAGCTAAAAGTATATAGCTTTGTTTGTCTTACTGTCTGCCAATCAGGCTGGGGAGTCTTTCCACGGCAGAAGTTGCTCAAAGTCCAGGTAGCATTCCTCAACATGCTAAGCTTCCGGCTATCGCCAAGGAGATTCAACAGCGGAGGGAGAGCGCCCGCTGCCAAAACATAGTCTCGACATTGAGGTGAGTCACCGGCAATGTTACCCAGCGCCCAAACTGCCTGCTCCCTAACATCGGGCTCGTGGCTTGATAGCAACTGCACAAAGATCGGTACTGCGCCAGCCTCAATGACTACTTGTGTTTGCGTGGCAGAACCAGACGCAATATTGGTCAATGCCCATGCAGCCTCGAACTGGACAAGCGTATGGGGAGAGTTGAGGAATTCGACGAAACGGGATACGACACCGCACTCAATGACCTTCTCGATAGGGGGGTTGCGTTCCTTAGATAGCAGTTTGCGGAACTTTGTTGTTGCTTGGATCTGCTGGTCGATAGAATCCGAGAAGACTCCCTTGCACATAGTCGGGAGGTCCTCGTTCAACTATACAAAATCACATGATTAATGAATATTCCTTTTATCCCCAAGCAATGTAGAAACGAATAGAGAGCCATGGTATCAAACTAGCGCGCTGCTCTCGTCTGGAGTATCAAAAAAGCAGTTGAGACGAGGCACTTGAAGTTTGATGATGTTGTGCTTGTGATGACAGCATCCTTGTATCTCGGCAATTTGAGTTGACGTGGGGAATACAAACAGAAGAGCCTCGTATTGACTGCAAAACATACCTGAGATTCAGTTGCGCCTTCATCATCACTGTCCACTGCACCTGGGGCTGGGCTGGTGGCAGCCAAGTTTCTTCGCTTAGCCAAACTCTCTTCTCTCTTTGCCTTTCGGATCTCCACCAGCTGTTCCTCGCGACGACGCCTCAACTCATCGGGTTTGAAGGATTGCTTGGCTTTAAAGTTGCGCCTGTGTTCGGGAATGTAGCGTTCCGACATGATTACAATATGTTATCAAGAAGTGACAATAGAAGAAGCGATGGTGTTTGTTATTGTCGTTGCGTTGTGAGTGGGGTTGCCTGGAATGAGGGAGTCGCAGTTCAGAAGACGGTATATAGCGGAGATGGCAAAGCCAACAGCGGGGCAGTCAGGATAAGCGATAAGCAGTAACTTACAGACAAAGCGGACAAGAGCAATCCACGCAGGGTGAGTCAAGAAAGGGGGTGTTGATGATGATGCTGATGATGTCTTTCTCTCTTCTTTCCTTCTTTCTTTTGTTTTCTGTGGATGGGGGGTGGTGGATGGGATAATTGGAGGAGGGTGCAGGTGGAGAGAGAGTGGCAGTTTGTGGAAGGGAAAAGTGAAGCGGCGGTTGGCTCTGGCTCTGGCTCTGGCTCTGACTGGCGCTTTCTGTCCTCCCCAACCAACTGTGCCTTAGATCCTGCCCACCAACCAGAGGCCTTCAAAACAGAGAAGGCTCCTCCGCCTACCTCTATCAAAGCAATGTACGGAATGCCTGCAAAAGCTCCTGCTGTCGCTCATTCCACTTCCAGCAGATCCTCTGCACTGAAAGGACCTACTTTGATGCAAAAGGGCAGGATGCTCCTATCACTGAAGGAAACGCGTGAAGTCGCGTCGTCTTGACCATGTCCCCTCTACCAAGAAACAACTGCCTTCGCCTACACCATCACCAGCAAACATCAATTCCGGCACCCGGCATCAGGTCTACCTTCGACCCTTTAACCAAAGGGGCTATCGTCGACCTATCCGAAAATATGTCGATCAATCTTTCTCTCACAAAAAAGCTCACCCTCCTCGCAGATGTGCCAAAGAAATCCGGCCACCTCATCACCGTGATGGGCGTGGTGGTAGACCATAGGCCGCCAATGATAACCTCAAAGGGAGGTGAGTAGAGCGCAAGCTATCTATCCCGCAGATTTGACACCACTTGCCGTCAACCGAATAGACAACTGACGGACCATCTTCTCAGAGTACATGGCAACTATCACCCTATGCGACAGATCACAGAACTCAGTTGGTGTTAAAGCTCGATTCTTCACACTAAACGAACGCATACTCCCACAGATCACGTCCAATGGCGATATCATCATCCTCTCCGCCATGAAGGTCACCAGCTTCAATGGTGAAGTTATTCTACTCGCAGATAAATATAACTTACGTTATATCTTATCCCGCCCCGATAGCATTACTGGAATACCCTCGTCGGTCTGCTACCCCATTTCCATGTCTATGTCGCCCGATGACCTGAAGTGCATGGCACAACTGCGGGCATGGTGGAAAACTCTGGGAGCGAACACTGCGCACAGTCCAACACAAAGTGTGACCGCTGCGCCTTGGGATAAGCGACGCAAGTTCTCATTCGTTCGAGATATGGAACACGGCCATTTTTACGACATGGCCGGCAGGGTGGTCAAGATATTCGATTCGGGCCGATGGTTCACCGTGTATATAACTGATTTCACGAGCAACAAAAGGCTATTCCCTTATGACCCGTCTGGGCACGATGAAACGAGCGAACGGAGATGGAATGGGCCCTGGGGACAATATACACTGCAAGTACTGTTATGGGATGTCAATGCACAGGAGGCGCGAGGCCAAATCCTAGAGGGTCAATACATTTTCTTGAAAAACATGCACGTCAGGGAAAATAGGGATAGTGCGAGTGCAAAACCGTGTTATGAAGGCGTTCTTCATGGCGATAGAAGATATCCGGATCGTATCGATTTTACAATCATCAACAATCCAGACGATTCTCGGGTACATGATATTAAACAAAGGGAAAAGGAATATGAACGACGATATACGCAAGAACCTACAGCGGAGTTGCAGAAGATTTCTGAGGCTACGGCGGCTCGGCAACAGAAAAAGGGAAAGCATGTGTCTGAAGAAGAACTGGGAGGTGAAGGCGTATATGAAGGATGCGAAAGCAAACCAGAAGGCGGGAACGGCAGAGTGAAATGTGAAAGGGAGTCACAGCCTATCGTCTCAATTGACTTCATCAAGAAGGGATCGTATTTAAAACCAGGGGAATATTACACCAATCGAAAGTATCACCTCTTTTGCAGGGTGGTTGACTACTTGCCCCAGAATTTAGAGGACTTTGCGAAGCCCTACGTCGACAACAATGATGACGACAGTAGCACCCTGGAAGAGAAGGGTTCCGAACAGAAGTGGTGCTGGAGATTTGCTCTTTTAGTGGTAGGAAGGTATGGTGCACAACTACCCATCATTGTAGAGGGTAAAGAAGCGGAATATCTTCTCCAATTTCAACCCACCAAGTACGTCACCGTGTACATTTGAAAGAAATTCAAACAATAGCTAATATAATTTTGCAGCTTGCGTGAGAATGCGGGGGCCCTTGCCACTCTTCGCGATAAGTTATCCATTCTTTGGGGTGGCCTCGAGGAGAAAAAGACGGCCCAGCTTCGAGCTCTTCAGAAATCGACCAATTGCCAACCTGCTGCAGAATCGTTGCCACCACCAGGAAAGGGAAAAAAAAAGAGGAAGAAAAGGCAAAAAAATAAGGGCAACAAGAAACCTAAGGTGGAACATATGGATTCTAAGTCAGAGCATGGGGACCTGTTGAACTCAGACCTCGAGGACGACGACGAGGAAAAGGAAAAGCTAAATACCAAGGCGGAATTTTTTAAAGCTGCCGTCATGGAGTTTGGGTATGAGAAGGAGGATGGCACCATAGAGAGGAAGTGGAAGCTTTTTGGGACTACTATCCACACCTGAATTGGAGATCTTCTTTGACGTTTATACGCGTCACTTGGAAACCTTTTGACTTCTCTTTTGACATTCAATTATCCGGGACGAGTGCAGCGCGTTTTGGTGATGCTTTTGGATTGGAGAGTTGCTTGTACATTGCAAATGACTTTCTGCTTCTACTTCATTAATTGGGTACGGTGTTCTGATATTCTAGAGGGTTAGTGTTTTGGCAAAGCTTGGAGTTTTCTGATATCATTGGGCTTTTTGGCATTCAATGCGGCGAGGCTTTACTGGTTTTAATAAACAAACTTAGTGTTTTGGTAATCGATGTCTATTCCTCACTCGTTCCTATACAACTACTTAGCCCCAAATCCTCACCTCGAGCATTATCCATCCTGTCCAAAAGGCTCATGACTGTCCCGTCGACCTAATTCGCTGCAACCTTTGCATCTATGCAGACTGCATGCTGACGGTTTGGGTTGTTATCCAGCACGGATCTTGTAGTTTACGGTCGGAGTAAATGTTGCACCAAGCGGTGATGACGGTATCATAATGATTCGGAGCTTTCGACGGGCGCACCCAGACACCGAGACTGGTCGTAACGTGTTTCGGCTCTTGAGTATTGGTATCGACCGAGCAGTTAGATGCCGCAAATCACTCCAATCCGGCCGGTCGAGTAAAACAATCGCGGTCTAGTCACAGATGAAGCTGTGGTTGGTATTGGGTGGGTCTGGGATCACGAGTATGGATGCATGATTGGAGCGGGTCAGGGTAGGGCATGTACACACTCTCTCGGGAGACAAGGCTCCAAGGTGACGGTTTTGCGATGGCTTCAGACCGTCACTTTTCCGCAGCGTGTATAGAAGAATTTGGCTTCTTTCGCCATATAGATAAACCGCTCAAACGGTACGACGGGCCTTCGTTTGACGGTGTTTACATCTAGCAGCAGCTCCGGGCATCCGCATAAACAAGCTACCTCAGAATTTTCGAGTACACCATTGCAGACGAAGTTCTGATGGGCTATTGTAGATTTCTAAAAAAATATGGTTGCGACAAGTTTCTGCTAGCTGGTACGAATGATATACCATGACTCTAGTTCTGAAGTTACCAACATACCCCCACCAAGTCAGCTACGATACTTAATTTTGTGCCTGCAATGTCCTGACATGACAAGTATCACCCCCCCTTGTCTCCAATCTCGTGCGAGTGCTAGTCGATGCAAACATCACCCCCGTCCCGCCCCATATAATTAGCCCCACGCCGCAAACGAAAGCGAGCGCGCGTCGATCAACACGGAGATTCATAAGTACAACTTATTTCATTCTATGTATACTTAGTACTTATGTTGGCGCCCGTTGTTGGGAGGTACTTGTGAAATTACACCTCGCGTACTGGTGGATATGGTGGCATGTTCAAAACGAAACGAAATATGCAACAAGTAGTAGCGCGGCTTGCGGAAGGAAGGAAGGGAAAAGGGAAAAAAAAGGGTGCTACGTGGTAGTGGGCCCGGCGTTTCATCATGGACTGAGAAAGATCATTTCACACAGTATTCCCCACTCTGATGAATCGAAAACGCGGTAGATACCTTGGGTAGGTACGTGGGACGTAGTGATGGTGGCATATCAAGGTAACATAGGCTTTTTATCTCGAGAGTGAAAAGAAAGAAGCCCAACATATGCACCGAAGTGCAGTGGACCAGGGGGAAGGGCAGTGCACGAATGAGGGACTAAGATATAGAGTGCATATCTATCCATGATCACTCGTAAGGAAAGACATGTGATATGGCAGGTCATAAAGAGAAACGCCCTTTTCCTCGATTGTTAGAATGGAAGCGAATGGAAGACCGCGCTTACTGACACTGATGAATTTACATGATCATAGTGCGGTGCAATTGCCTATACGTACCTCTTCCGGAAGGAAGTACCAGGCGAGGGAGATTCCCTATAGCTGAAAAGATATTATTACACTTCCCATGTCCCATCTCCATTCCGAGGTATGAGTTCCCACCCCTCCCCTCCTCCAATCGCCGAGTCTGGTCAGTCTGAAGTTAAGAGGAAAGTAAGAATATCGTCTGCGGGGGGAAAAAATAATCCTGTTGAACAAGTTCCAGTGCAAGTCATGATCCCAGAAAGAAAATTTCGGATATTTCGACGAAACGCAAACCACCCCCGCTTGCCTGCCTGAACCTGTATCAGTGAACTATCTCAAAAGCCAGGTCACCCACCAAGACAAGAGGCAGCCACTTACAATGGCCTAAGGTTCAACAAACACATTACCAATTATTGTAGCCCAGCCGCTATTTTTGAACAGAGTTTCCGTGCGTGCCGTAATGATCAGCCAGGTATGCTAAGGTTGTATAAAGCAAATGTATATTGGAGGCGAAACCAATAATGGTGATTATAATGATGGGCTGGCTTTGGCTTTGGTTCATGCTTTCAGCTACAACCTACTTCTACTGGATATCAAGGAATCGCAGGAATCGCGGAAATCGCCACCCATAACCATGTCCCCGGTTACCTCAAAGAAAACCCGAAGTGTGTTTTCGGTGCTATGAAACTATGAATGGAATCCCGACGAGTCCGTAGATATTAGCGTGGTTCCCAATCTACCTGCATCAAACCACCGCTCACTCCTCCATGGCTATTACATACCTCCACTCTTCTGGATGGGGACAAGTTGTATGTATAAATTTTCCTGAGGTGCTCAGCCGTGATGGTCATTCTGCACAAGGCACAGCACTAAAGCAAGGATCATGGAGGCACTCTAAGAAGGATATTTACCCCATTTTCTTCTGTTTTTCCCGAGGCATTCAAAATAGCCTGGCGAGGTGATAAGTATGGATCCTGATGATCGATATCGTAAGGAGCATGTTCTTAAACTGTGGCTTTTTCGTACTCTAGTACACCTATCGTACATGAGCCAACTGACTCAACAACTCACCGAAGCAGGTCCGGAACACAGGCTCAAATGTGGAACTTAGACCTTAGTATAGTGTCGTTATTTCTGAAAAAAGTGCCTTTCACAACATCGAACATCATCATGAAAGAAAACCCGCGGCAGCTACACTAGTATGTACCTTAGGTAGACCGGGCCCCCCGATGTATGATGTATGGAAAATGTGCAAGTTCCAACCAACAACGGTTTGATCCACATGTAAAACGCATGGTAAACACAAATCGTCGGACAAGCGATCGCGAAATACAGTTTCCGACGGTCTTGTTCGCCGACGGCTGCACATGGATGTGTGGCATTCTAGTTTGCCGCTCAGCGAAGTTTCTAGCATCCCTAGTGAGTATGGCGGCGATAACGACGCTTGGGCAGAGTGCATTGCCTCACTTCGTGTGAATAGGTGCTTCCAATGGTAATCACACTGAAGAATCGGAATGATCTTATCCGGGCTAGGCGCCTCCTTCCCAGGACTTCTCCGGAAGTCTACAACTATTGCTGGCTGTAGTACGAATACGACTAGTTACGCCAAACATAGTGAACCTTTTGTGCGTTGATCAGTGGTAGCCACAGGCTCACAACAAAGCTAATGAACGATCTGGGTGCGGACTCCAAAGAAATCCGGTGACAAGGAAGCCGCATTTGCGTTTGATATTGTTCAACCCGTGATGAGGCATCATCTACCGTATTGCCCCGGTAATAAGGCGGTTGCACGGCTCCAAAGTATCGATTTCATGGTAGTTGATTGGTTCGATGGAATCAGTCTTCACGTTTTTACCAGACGAAACCTTGAAGTGTATGGGAAATCCATAGAATCAAGTTCAGATCATGAGAACTGCTATACAAATGTCCTTTGACGGCGCAACTGCCTTATTGCCGGCATAATACAGTAACCATCATCAAACCAAGACGATTAGCCATGCTGCGGTTTATTGCATCTGTAACTCCATGCGGTGAGGAGCAACACACAATATACTCTCTCTTTTACTTAGATCCTCCCTGAAAATAATGAATTGCGCGACGTTTGTGCGCACAAAAAGTGGGGAAGTGATTTCACATACCGGCTGGCGTTGCCTGCACTTGATTATTATCTGCCTGATCCGACGATCTGAACTCAGTATCATACTACATTTTGAATTCTTCCCCACACCAGGCACCACGAACAATATAAACGGCGATATTGGGTACAAAACGGCAATGCTTGCAGTTCGGGTACGAGATTGAAGTGCTCTGGTGTCAGACCCCACAGAAATAAATCTTGCTTTATCCTGATGATGATGATGGTTTGATTGATGAGTCGCGCCGCCTTTGCCATGCATAGGATCAGTCCACGATCCTCAAACCATATCGATTACCGCTTTCGGAACCGATAGCATCTCGTGTTCTTGACCTGAGGAAAGCTAGGCACTTGAGCACTTATACATAATCTTCTTTAACGGAGCTGCGGCCTGGATAACCACCTGCTATTCCTGAGGTCAAAGAGTGAAAGAGTGATCTTTCGATACGATGTTCCATGTCACTGCCAAGTGTAATCGTTCCACGAGGGTTCGATGCGATACACTAGGTGTTCTAGTTTGCAAGGAAATGACAAACGAATAGCATGTGTGATGATTGGATGGGATGCAACCTCAGTGCCAGCCTTCTCATGTATGTAGATGATTCAGCCCCGGACCCTACGAAGGCATACGTACCCTGGGAAGACCCGTGAACAGCTTGTTGTTGCTATGTATCCGAGAGTAAACCGGATTTTGATTGTTTGATGGAGCACCGAGATTATGTGCGAGACAATAATGCGCGGCGAATCATCTCTCCCAGACAAATAGCGGTGATCCAGAGCGAGCATAACGCCTGTCCAAACAAAGAGCCGTGTGCAGCTTTTCTTCCCTTGTAATTCCAGATTCTATGGGTTTGGCTCGATAGTAACCCCTGCTTGACCTGATCCACCTCAGCTTGAGGCCGTCTGTCGATGATGGTGTGATGTATTTCATGGCAAACAGATTCATAAACCCTCACTCGAGCCCGTGTTCGGAGCCGACAGCTCTCTCAACCAAAATATATCTATCATTAGTGGTCCGTTTGATTGGTTGTAAAGACACGTCGACAGCAAATCCTCCACCTATCTGAGTCACGAAAATAATATACTTTGGTGGCAATAGAAACGAGTAGATATGTGAAAGCGCATCGGACGTCGCAGCTATGTAAAACCCCGGCTGAAGAACCTGTGTCGGTACGTACGCAAGCCCCTGCGTCTCTGGTGGTGGTTGTGGTCCTAAGTAGGGGTGGTGCTCCCCGCCTTGCCCATTCCCGCCGGCAACACCGGGGCTTGTATTAGAAACCCAAATCAGAGGTCATGTTCCGTAATGTCGCAAGACATGTAAGAAACGGTATACGGAATCGATTGGTATCATATGGTAGGGAAGACTAGAAAAGAGCAATAACACCCGATACATAACGACATGATGCATGCTTGGCCGTTTTCCTAGGCGCCTTGACTGTAGATACTCGTTAGTGCTGCGCTTTTTGTCGTCTTTCTGATTGCCTCATGCTCATCGTGCGGTCGGCCAGGTGGATCAACTTCCGGGTGGATGATGAGCGGGTGTTGGTTTAGCTTCCTTGTCTGGCGAAAAAATAATCTCTTTGCGTCTAGGCATGCAAAGAAGAAGGAGCTGATGAGAAGAAAGGGAAAAAAGGAACGAAGGGGTGCGTGATTAGAGCTGCACCAAGGGTGATAGAGTAGGAACTTATTTACCTACTTGATACTGAGTAACGGGGGCAAAAAGGAAAATTGCGCCATCATTTCTGTTGAACGGACTCTATTCTGTTCTTACTGAGTTGATCGTTGATTACGGTCACTGGATCCATGGTGTTAAAGCAACCTCGAACTCGTAGGGAGATCTTGCGAAACGTCCCACTGGGGATGGCACAGCGCGCACCCATGGAATGATCTAAGAGAGACGCATAATCATCATTATTTCATTATCTCTTGCTGGTATGAGGTATGAATCGGCAGGTCGTTCGTTCGTTCATCATGCCTAATTCTGAATACTGGGAATCATATTATCCCCCACGCCGCTCTCTCGCTATCATCACATCACGGACTGCCTATTCAAAGATGATCGCGGCTGGAGCACAGTCGAGCCCCCTCAAACAGCATGCAAAATTTACAAAGACAAAAGCAATCCCGCTACGTTTAGGACCTATGATTCAAGATGGGTTGGTTGGTTGGTTGGTTGGATCGCTGGTTGGTTGGGCGAGTGGATGGATGAATCATGAGCACAGCACTAAGAGCGTCCAGAGGCTAGAGCAGAGCGAGTTGCGACGCTAATCTGCATATTTTTCTTGTGCTGCACAAACAACGACCCAGCAAGCTGTGATCATTTCTGCCCTCACTTTTCGAGGTAGTTTGTTTCCTCCTTGTTTTTCATGATTATGTGTGGAGCGACAGCGACAGGACATGCGGTGGGTCAAACGCCATCGAGAATAGGGAAAGCACGAGCAGGTAACACGACAATCGCAGCCATCCAACGAAGACTCGCCGAACGCAGCCCCAAAAGCAAGCAGAGCGACCATCATCGTAGAGGAAGTCAGTCAGTCATAAGGCCGGCTGCTCTTTTACCCAGAATATTCTGAGAACGAACCTTAGCGCAAGCTAACTGTTGCAGGCATGGCTGCTGGTGGCAGAGTACCACACGAACTCTACCGGCGCCCACAGGCCTCGGTGACACGCGTTGCTGTTCCAGCAGAATGCCCCTCTCTCGCCCACACCCTCACCAACCGGACTAGAGGACGCGAAGGTGGTTAGCGGAGCGGTAGTGCAACGCACATGCCTTGATGCTGATGCTGATGCTGATGCTGCTGCTGGTGCTGCTTCATCCTCAACCCAACCCTTCACCACACTCCAACTCAGTCCTCACTCATTCCCACACGCACACACGCACCCGCAATTCACTCATCACGTACTTCGCCCCGGCTCGCACGCTTACTTTGGGGATAAGTGGCAACGCCTCTTCGCATTATTGCATCAATCAATCAACAGACCCGACGATGCCCCTCCCACCACCACTCGCCGCCTGCCCTTCTGTCGTGCTTTGTTCCCCCGTCCCCCATTCCACCCCTTACCAGTCCACCCCTACCACTGCTTCCCACTGCCCCACCCCTACCTTTCCCAATGCGACATGACATGACGCCAGTGCAACCCGGGCGCAGAGTCCTTCAGGTCAGCCATCTCCTGGGCCTTGAATATCCGTTCCTTTCAATTCCCGCTTAGCGAATCACTCTGTGTGCGTGTGCTGTATGATAGATAGTAACTTCAACTATCCTGACTATCCTGCTTCCAACTGACGAAACTGCCCTGCCCAACCCAACGCTACAACGGACTACCCCCGGTCCATTTCTCTGCCGGCGTCCTGGGCCATAGCGAGCTCGAATTACTTTTTACCACCGTTACCCACGCTCCTTGCGGGGCCGATCCGGACGCGTCTTTCCTGTTCGACCATACAAGTACATGCTACAACCTTACCATATCGTCGTCCGTCGTCTTTCTTTATATTTCCTACACGAGCCATGATGGAGTTTGCGTCTAGACCTCCTATACGTCCGCCTCCCATGTCCTTGCACCCTCCGCATGTTGGGTCTACAATATCTCTCCCTCTCCCACTACCACTCCCTCCCTCTGGTTCCTTTGGCCATCTTTCGGACTTTTCAATACGACCGTACGCTGCCAACACCCAGAGTAGAACGATACTACCAATAACTCATGTAAAGGACGGGATCCGCGGACTACGGGCTCCTCGGACTCCTCCACCTGAAATGACGACTACAGATTCAAGAATATGCTCTTACAATAGCAATATCAACCATGGCTACCCCAAGCCATTCAACCATCCCATAGCTTCCTCGGAGATCTCATGGACGTTTGACAGCTTCCAAAACACAGCTCAACCCAAACAAACGTACCAACAACAACAATCACCTCTCAGACATGCCTCTGTATACAATGCACAACTGCAACAAGATCCTCCCCAACCAAAGAGACGCCGTAATTCAACTGCTCGGACTGGAGCAGCTATGATTGTTCCTGCTTCGATTAACTCTACCAGAGGGAATTTGGCGGAATTCGCTGCTCAGGTTTTTCTCACAACCCTAACCCTGAGATGACCCCCGAATTTAACCCTACCGGTTTGTAGATAACATGTTTATTTTGGTTTGAATCTGCAAATCTCCTTCACTCGATAGCGGAATCTTCAGCTCCTCCGTCGCCGGCGCCGTTACAACCACTTGCACGTCACGCTGTCCCGCAAGTCGAATTTATGAAGTGGGTCACAACTGTGTTGTCGACCACTCAGGTTTCCCAGAACGTGGTACTGTTGGCGTTACTATTCGTCCACCGGTTGAAGAAGCTCAATCCAACAGTCCAGGGAAAACCCGGGAGTCAGTATAGGTTGTTTACTGTTGCCCTAATGCTCGGGAATAAGTGTACGTGGGGTGCTTTCAGTTTTATGGGGTTTACCACTGTTGTCTAACAGTGGTCTAGATTTGGATGACAATACCTATACCAACAAGACATGGGCGGATGTTTCTGGTATTAATGTACAGGAAATACACATTATGGAGGTCGAGTTTCTCAGCAACATGAGGTACAGCTTGTACGTGGATGATCGGGAGTGGAAGGACTGGCACACGAAGTTGGGAAGGTTTTGGGCATATTGGGATAAAGCGTCGAAGCAACTGCTGGCATCTACACCGCCAACCACGTCCAGCGGAATATCTTCTCCCCTCCCCTCTCCGCCCTATTCGAACAGTGCCTCGCCGCCGACCACCAACTCTCTCACGCCTCCACTGCTCCCATCGCACTCTCTGTTCCTCCCGGCACCTTTTGCGCTAGATCCTCCTCATAATCCTTCAATGCCGATGCCACAACCGGACTTTGATTTATTTTCAAGGAAGCGCTCATTTAACTACAATAACGCGATGCAGCCTCCAAACAAAAGAGTTACGAGGTCGTCGGTTCCAAAGTTGTCAGTGAGTGTGCCGCAGTTTCCTGTCTCAATTCCCTCCACAATGCCACTGGGAAGCATGGCCCCTCGACTACAACCTTTGGAATATCCGCCTCAGTTAAATCAGCCTCCCACCCGAGCCAACATGTCCGTCATGGATAATCTGCTCGTTTCCCAACCCCAACCACAATTGCACCCGCATCTTCCGCTACCGTGCACGCGGTCGATACCGATGGTTCACTCTCAGTCACCTGTAACCTCCGACCCAGCCACTACGGGACCTCCGACCCACTTCAACTTTTCGCCTTACAGTACACGGCAAACGTCACCTTACTCTGCGCATCACTCGGTGGCCTCATCTCCAATCACTCCGATCTACAATTCTCAACGCTCACCCACCTGGATTCTTGGGAATCGGGAGTCACCTTACAGACCGGTGCGCGGAGTCAATACGTTGTTGGTACCTCCTCATCCTCACCACCTGGATGCTCCGCAACAGATCACCTACGATCAAATGCAGTACCAACCATTGGCGAAGGCTAAAACCGAATACAAGACTGGTGTGGTTCCTTACATGCAACCAGAGGTTTCTTGGTCACATCCTTGGACCGACAATCACTTTTTCGGGTGATTTCCTATGAATTATACATTCAAATCTTTTTCTTTATTTTGATTTGTCGCGAGTTAGTCTAGGCCGCGGCAATACGGTGTTTAATGGAGGGTTTTGACTTTACACTTGGGCGGTATATACTTTTTTTCCAGCAAATATTCAGACGAACAACCGTCGCTAACGATGTTGTCTTTGTATGTTCATTGTACTACTAGTTTCACTTTTTTGTCTTTGGGGTGGCTCTTTGTTTCTTGCTATTTATGAGACGGTGTACATTGATCCGGCGCTTTGTTTTACTTTGTGGCTTCTGGGATTTGGCATTCACTACAGAGACTTATTTGTTTCACTCTTTATCTACCTCTTTTTTTGTTATGTGTATTATACGGTACTACTACAAGGGGTGTTTGTTTGTACGCTTTGGCAACTTTTTGCTAGATGAACAAGATTTGAGAGGCAGTCTTGATTGCCTACAATTGCTCCTGAGTTTTGTTTGATCAACCAACCGCTTCGTGACTTGTGATTGATACTCGGTGAAACTCCGAGCCGGCTGCATTGTGACTTGACAAGCTGCTTTCGGAGATGGCTAATGCGGGGTGATAGTTTATGATTCTCACATGAACCCTAACTTAGGCTCACTTCAGGCTCACATGCAATTCATCGAACGAATTTATTGACGGCAGCTGCAAGAATTGAAGACCTCACTCAGCCTCACCACTCCGCGTCCCGGTACTCTTATCGGCCGCAGAGAAACAACACGTGGGAAGAACCGGGTGAGGTGAGAGGTGAGAGGTGAGAGGTGAGGGGGATGGGCTTGTCGGTCGATGACGACAGAGCTTCGGCGGTCGGAGAAACGACGGGGTATATTTTTCTCTCGGCATCCCTGCAGTCGATGATGGGGAATTCGCAGTTGCGAAAGTAAATCTTGTGGCAGTTCAGACTTGCAATTGCCGCTTATCGAGGGTGTCGGCGAACTCCCAAGTGGAGTTGGGCTGGCCTGGCTGGCCTGGCGCCGCAGAAAAAAAAGGTGGTAGATTGAGCAACGCGAGAGCGTGTGAGACAGGCAAAAAAAATCTTTTCGGCAACACGAGTTCGCCGTGAGACGAGTTTTTGTAAGAACAGTACTTAGTAGAGGTGTCAATTCCCCCCTCTCGTTTCTCTTCTTTCTTATCAAACCAGTTTCGAGCTCCAACATCCCCGCGAGGAATTATATTATTTCTGTCATTGCGATCTGCCATCATTCCTTGCTTTTGCCAGGTAGTGGGTAGGTTATTCCTGCTCCGCTGTCCGCCGAGAAAGGTTTTGTAGCCGCCATATACCCTATTCTACCGTGACTAGACACCATCTACCACTACTTATCTAAAACTCCACCACCACCAGCAGCCGGGTTCAACTTTCACCACCACTTCATTCACCCTACTCCACGGGATCACCGGATCTCAACTAATCTCTCACACAATGGCGTCTTCGGTGCGGATATCAATGATGTCAACTGCGATGCGATTGAGACCTCTCCCCTCGGGATTCGCGCCGCGCGCATCACAATTCATACTCCCGCGTCAAGCCTTCCGGCCATCGATCGAGAGAACAGCAATCCAGGCTTCGTTCCGGAGAGCATACGCTGCCGAGGCAGCGCCAATTGCGACGCCGCCGCCCAAGCCCAAAAAAAGGTTTCGATTCATTCGAAACTTGTGGAGAGTGACACGCTGGAGTGTTCTTTTGGGGACTGTATACCTGGCGTGGAGTATCTATGAGACGAGATGGCCACAGGAACAGATTGAACCTGATCCATCGAAGAAGACGCTGGTGATTTTGGGTATGCAATTCTATCTATCGACTGCTCGGGGATAAGATAGTGTGTTCTAACTAACACCGGGTATATAGGAACTGGTTGGGGAAGTGTGGCTCTCCTCAAGAAGCTCGAAACCGAAAATTACAATGTTATCGTCGTATCGCCACGGAATTTCTTTTTGTTTACCCCGCTGCTACCCAGTTGCCCAACTGGTACGGTTGAACACCGCAGTATTATGGAGCCCATGCGACACATCATCCGGCACAAGAAGGGGACAGTCAAGTACTACGAAGCAGATGCCACCAAGATTGATCATGAGAGACGGGTGGTTGTCGTCAACGATAATTCCGACATTAAAGGCGATGTCCACCAGACCGAGATTGCCTTCGACTACCTGGTAGTTGGTGTGGGTGCGGAAAGTGCCACCTTTGGTATTCCGGGTGTGAAGGAGCACGCTTGTTTCTTGAAGGAAATTCACGATGCACAAAAGATCCGAACGAAGGTTATGGACTGCATTGAGAGTGCAATGTTCAAGGACCAATCGCCAGAAGAGATGGAGCGTCTTCTGCACATGGTGAGTGTGCTATCTTCCATGTGAGATTGTGGGGCTGTCATATGTCTGACATCCGATGCGTTAACCTAGGTTGTTGTCGGAGGTGGACCAACTGGTGTCGAGTTTGCCGCGGAACTTCAGGATTTCTTTGAGGACGACCTGCGGAAATGGGTTCCGGATATTGCCGACACTTTTCATGTCACCCTCGTGGAGGCACTTCCGAACGTGAGTACATGCGGAAGAAAACAGCAGCACCGGCTGTCACATGACGTCATTTCTAACTATTCTCTTGCAGGTACTCCCCATGTTCAGCAAGACCCTCATCAACTACACAGAGAAGACCTTAAACGAGGAGAAGATATCTTTGCGAACCAAGACCATGGTCAAGAAAGTTACCGACAAGTACATTGAGGCAGAAGTGACGAATCCGGATGGTACCAAGAAAACACAAATCCTTCCATACGGTTGTCTCATCTGGGCTACTGGTAATGCTCTCCGACCGGTCGTTCGTGAATTCATGGGCCAGATTCCAGCTCAGAAGAACTCTCGCCGTGGTTTGGCCGTGAACGAATACCTAGTTGTTGATGGAACAGAAGGAATCTGGGCCCTTGGAGACTGCAGTGCAACTAAGTACGCACCGACTGCCCAGGTGGCATCCCAACAGGGTGCATTCTTAGCTCGCCTTTTCAACAACATGGCTAAGACCCAGATCCTTGAAACAGAGCTGAAGGACTTGAAGGAGATTGGTGCCACGACCCAGGCGCCAGAAGACCGGGAGAGCATCGAGAAGGAGGTAGCGAAGAAGACCAAAGCGATCCGCAAGGTCAAGCAACTATCACCCTTCGAGTACACCCACCAGGGTTCGTTGGCATACATCGGAATGGACCGAGCTGTTGCTGATATCAGCTGGTGGAATGGTAACTTTGCATCCGGAGGTGCTTGGACGTACTTGTTCTGGAGAAGTGCGTATTTGTCCATGTGCTTTTCTACTCGCAACAGGATCTTGGTGACGCTGGACTGGTTGAAGGTGAAAGTCTTTGGCCGCGATGTCTCCAGGTTTGTAATCCCACTGTTCCACCCCCAGCCTTCTTGCAATGGCTACAGTAGCTAACCCATTGTCTCCAGAGAATAAACTCTCGATACCGAAAAATTTCCGGGTAATCGCTTATTATCATTTCCTATACCCAGTTCGGTTTTATTGTTTAGGGCGCAGGATATCGTGAATAGAAACAAATATGGGTGTCTTGTGGGTGTTTGTTTGACTGATAGACTCGTTGGTAGAGTCGGATGGTTTCCTTAGAGGTGGTTCAAAGCCGGCAATAGGGCGATATGTACAGCTTGTTGAAAAGTAAAGTAGATACCTATTGATTATAAGTTCATATACCAAGTCCATCAAATATGACGAGTGACAGTGTCATGAATGTGAACGCAGGTAGGTGTAATCCGAGTTTCCTCCAAGTTCCGCAAATAGAACAGATCGAACAGAGCACCTCGTTCCTGCAGTAAACCGGGGTGATACACAGATCTCGAAGGCCGGGGAGAGGTCGGATGTCTGAAAACAGCGTATCGGTCGAGACGTGGACTAAGTGGCTGGTCGTCGTCAGTAGGAGAGATTCGAGTAAGCTGGATGCGAAAGGGGGCTGCGAAGTCATTAGATTTGCGGGGGAGCGAACGAACAGCCAGCTAGAGAAATACTCGGGCACACGGAACACTTCCGGAGAATCCTTCAGTCTCCCGAGTTTAGACAGAACAATTTCCCCGTGTTCATAAATCAGCACTCGAATAAACCTAGCGGGGGGACTAACCTCATCCTTGCTGCTACAACACCAACCCTCGACCTCAACATGGTACGTCACACCGTTCCGCCAAACATTCATTGCTAACCCCCCCACGAAAGCCGCCAAAACGCCCCTCAAAACTCGCCAAGTCCCTCGACCTGAGCGCAGCCGAAGAGTCAGAAATCGCAGAAGCATGGGCGCTCTTCGTTGACGACCCGGCGAGCGAGGAAGCTGGCGAGCCCGCGATCGTGAGCGGCGACGTGAGAAAAGCTTTGATGTATGTTGTGACCCTCGCCCACCGGCCTCGCGCGCTGAACAAACAGGGCGCTGGGCCTTGAGAGCTCCCGCGACGAGCTGCAGGAGATCCTGGAAGTTGTCGACCCGGAGTCAGACGGATATGTGGTCTGGCCGCGGTTCCTGGAGGTTGCGGCGTTGAAGCTGAAGTCTCGTGATACGCGTGAAGAGGTCGAGAATGCGTTCCGATTGTTTACGGGGGGAGGGGAGGGGCCGATTACGCTGGAGGATTTGAGGAGGGTTGCGAAGGAGCTGAAGGAGGAGGTTACGGAGGAGCAGTTGGGGGATATGATCGCTGAGGCAGTGGGGAGTGCAAGGAGGAGCGTTGATATGTGAGTGCGATTATTGCTCCCCCCCCACCTGTGTGTTTAGTGTTGATGATGACGAGAGGCAATAGACGGGCCTTTGAGGGCGTGATGAAGAGAGCAGGGGTTTTGTAGATGGAGATAGATGGCGTTTGTGACGTCTAATGGTTTCATGGGCGTTAGGTTCACTAGAAAGGAATTTGATAGGCAACGTTTGTGCTCTGAGAACGGGCACTCCATTCGTGGTGATGGTAGGTATATCTCCACTAGAAATAGCACATGCCCAGTAGCTTCCTCATATCCAACGTAGCCAATACGCACAGCACACAACACAAGAACATCCAAGTAACGCCATGTTTCAGAACAGAGAATGAAGAAGATAAGCCCTCACGCGTTCCGTGTAAGTTTTATCATCGAACCGGTGAGAAGGGGAGAGTGTAGGAGGGTGACGGAGGTAATAGTATCGAGATTACGACTGCGCTTGCGGAGATATTAAAACGACCGAATCTCCTGTTCATCTATTAGCCTATGTGCAGCACGGCAACGCGACGGTATGTATACCCCGAACAAACAGCATCTCCGAACTCTTCTTGACAGTCTATGCACACTCCGTCAGCAGCTACCCAGAGGGTGTAGCTCCATCCTGCCATCCTACCTGAACAGTCTCGTCGTCGTCGTCGTCGCTCACAATATATATCGTTTCCTCGACCTCTCCAAGCACTAAATTGCAGTGCGAATCGTATGCCTGGAGGCATTCATTAGCGTCAGCCCACATACCTATCTCTCCAGAACTTACATGCAACCTTCCCCTCAACTCACGGTCACCGCGCAGCTTGACAAAGACTTGCTCATCTAGCGAAAGGCGAACTAAATCGAGGGGCTCCGAGATGGGGCTGGTATTGTCGGAATCAGCCATTATGTCGTTGGGTAGCTGCTAGAGTGGGATGTGTCGAAGACAGTGGCTTGTTTTGGTGTCCCCTCGTGAGACGTGGGGTTGAGGCTCAGAATCGATCCTTGGCAGCTCAGTGAAAGTTCCATACGAAACGCTCTTTATTGCTGGTACAGATCTAGATATTAACCTCAATTCTCCGTCCAATACATACGGGAATGCCCCATTTTGTTCTCTTACAAGCTCACAAGCCCAAATAACCCCCAAAGCTCCCATGACCATAATCGTCGTGATACTGGAATGCATAAATGTCCCTAAACTAATAACAAAGTGATAAAGAAAAGGTGGGAAGTACAAGAAAAACGAATGAAAAACCGGCCTACAACTCCAAACAGCGATGGTACGTATCGTTAAAACCAAACAGAAAAATGCAACCAAAGGTATCCAACCATGAATGCGTAATCAGAGAAAGAATACAAGAATGATAGAGGCCAGGGGCTCCGTCATTCCAGGTATATGCATACTCAACCCTCATGCACTCCCAAGTCATTAACACCTCATTCCAAAAGTCCAAAAGATAAAAGACTGTGCACGCTCTAGTACCGGTCACCATAATAGCTCTGGCTTAGCCTATTCGAGCTCGAATTATGGTAAGTAGTACTGGATCCGTAATCACTACCTGGGCCGGGACCTTGGTCATAGATAGTTGCTCGGCGATCGCTGTCGTCAAGCAATGGTTCCTTGACCTCCCAAACATTTGTCTTCGTTCCAACGCTGAACTCAAGATCCTCCTTAGTGATAGAATCCCAGTACTATTCCCAAAATCAGTTAACCATCACAACGCAGAATGGGGACGCGGGATGTATACCTTGTAGACCATCATCACTGCCAGCAGATTGCAGACCGATGCAAAGAAAAGACCATCTAGGTAGTGATAAACCCCTTCACAGATCCTTGCACTGAAAACGTAGAGCAGCACTTGACCAACCGCAAAGAAGAAAATAGCGAACGCAATATCTCCCAATGGCCACCGTTCCTCCAAGGTCCCCAACACCAACAATATTTGGCAGCCCACATATACCAATAGGAATAACCCGTTGACGATATACAAGAGTACAAACAGCGCCATTGTCTTCTGTGGTCCAAGGCCGGCATAGCCCTGGAAAGTACATAGTGCAATGCCGCCAGAGAGAAGAAACATGATTAACGAGCATATGCGCATCAGCCAGACTGAGAGCGTCGTCCCATCCTCATAAACTTGGAATCCGATGAAACCGTTAATGAGGAGGCAAGTGCACGTAGCTGAGGTCAAGCCGCACTGAACAGCAACAAAGTATGCATATGCGGTGGAACCTATCGGAATAACGCCGGAGTCGAGGCATAGCGAGCATATGGTGAGAAGCATGAAGAGGTAAAAGAATGTTGTGATCTCCTTTCGACCTGCCACATGTCAGCACTGCATTCGCACCACCAAACATTAGCAGGCTCCCCCGCAGTACGTACCAACAGCTGTAAACTTTGAGCGCACATGAAATACCATTATCAAGCACATTACCAGCGCTCCGATGTGCACAAAGTCGCTAGCTGCCTGGAATATTATCGTGTTTGCAGCTTCGACAGTTCGAGAGTAGCATCTTGCTTCTATCCCTGAGCCGATGGACGATGTTAGGTCTCCGTATGGACCCACCAAAGCACATAGTGGTAATGGGACGGTCTCGCATATTGACTGAAAGCTTCCGAACGACATGGCAGCGGTGAGTGTTCAACGCTGCAGCGTAGCGTCTCCGCAGTCGTCGTTGCGGTATGAGGTAACTATGAGATTCAGGAGAAATCGCTAAGAGCGTCTGACCCTCGGTGGATAGACTGTCGAATTCACTGCAAGGTTCCCGAAAGAGTGTTTAGTTCTTGGAGGTAATCGGCGATGGAGTGCCTCACGGAAACCCAGGCGAAATGTGGGGGATCGTGGGAGTGAGAAGCGGTGGTAGTGGTGGTGATAGTGAAGTTTGGCGTGGTTGATATGATATGATTGTAACCAAAACGGGGGGGCGGGCAGGTTGGCTTGACAACGGACAGTCGGTCACTCGCTTCAGTCTAAAATTAGCATCATCTGGAATGAATCGCCTTCGATCTCGCTCTTATTCCCTCCCACCTTCCTCACCCCGCCCTCGCTTTCACTCTCATTCTCTCCTCACTCTCATCCTCACCTCACACAACTCTTGCTCTCATCGTCTCAGCTCACATTTACTCGGTACGACCGTCATCGTACAAAAAGCAACTTGATGTATCGAGTATCATGATGTATCACACGCCGGGGTGCGAACGACGACCTCAAAACTCTAAAGATAAACCCTCAAGCGGCCGATTCCAGGGTTGATATCTCCACGTTACTCTCTCTATATTACCTCATATAGAAGATGAAGATATAGGATTATCATGGCTTCAATCTCAAATAACAACAACCGAGCACTTGGGGGGTTGAAAACCGGGTTCTCTCCTGGGCAATCGATTACAACCAATGGTAGCAGCCACCAACCGAGTTTGATCGGTTGAAGGTCCTGCCCATATACAATGCATTGAATTTGTTGCTTATGATGGGTTTTCAATGACACCTTGGAGATATCCCATCATTTCTCAATATATTCTGGACGCCTGCATCGTCAGTCAGGTGGTTCATCTGGTCTTCTCCGCCTTCATCGCAGTTCCTTCTGACCCACAGTTCGTGGCGATGAGGATTAAAGTCGGGTCTTCTTCCGAGGCTGAATAAACCCATCTATGGTCTCCTTATCTGCCAAGTCTGTAATGCAGTATGGCACACTGGAAGGCAGATGCCTGTGGTTCTACTGCCGCGCCAATCCAAGCTGCTGGCGACCCAGTGGTACATAGGACCAATCATGGGCACACGGTAATGGGTTAGCTAGGACTCTACTGCAATGATACCTGCAAACCATTCCTCCTCGCCTTACGCGGCTACATGCTGTATCATTGGCTACTGAGGATCCGAAGGCTGGATTGTGGGATTATCTCTCATATCTGGTCACCCCCACTGGCAAATCGAGTAGGCGGTGTAGGAGCTGGTATTTAGGCCCATGCACCTGCCCATGATCGCCTGGGATATACTCTTTCTCGACCTCATTTGGGTGGTCACAAGGGAAGACATCGGCTCCAGGAAGTTCCCCAGGTTGTGAGAAAGTTCCTAGCAGCAACCCATGGCATATTGTTCCACATTGTTCCCTACAACGTGATTACAGGCATAGCATAAATCCCGCCCCACGCAGGCTAGTGAGTATGTAACATGAAAAGCAACGTTCAGTTATCCTCCTAGTGAGGTCCCCCATGTTTGTCTGTAGACTTTTGTGGTAGAAAAGTACATACAACGCCCACTACCCGTCTGACCCAAATAATTCATCCATCAAGCCAACAGGTCTCTAGTGCGCCCTCTCTTGTGCTTATAGGAGAATTCAGAGGTAGATGAAGCCTCGTTTGACGACTCACCCCACCAACAGGATGGGGCATTGTGGGTCTAGAGGTGTGGGGGAGGGGGTTGCTTATTGGCATATATATTCTCGTTGGTCTTCACCTCGTTCTTCTTCCTTCCTCCAGGTCCATAGAAGCAAAATCAGCATCTTCGACTTCGACTTCTCCTACGTATACATTGTCCGAACCGGAGTGTCTAAGGTGATCAAGACCCAACGAAACTAGTTAGTTATATACTTAGGGTGCCTTTCGATGCTGACAATACATGCTTCAGACAAACTATCCACCCATCCACCACCACCACCTCTCCCTTCTCCGCCTCCTCCTACACCTTCATCCATCGAGATGTGCGACATTATCACATACTACTACTGCTATCGAAACTGCAGAAGGCCAGAAAAACACGCCCATAAGACCAGTCAAGGTGGAAGCTCAATAACGCCCTGCAGCAACGGCCCGCATACAGAGTTCATGTACGAGCCGGGAGACTGCGCTCTTTGCAAAACCGAAATATAGAATTATCGAAGATACGATGGTTGTAGGAGGAAGGAAGGGAGTATGGGCGAAGTATGTAGAAGGATGAATGAGGGCGGCAGTTGTTGAGGTGTATCTAGAACCCAAAGCTCAGGCCATGTGGGGTCATTGAAAGTAGGCAGACAGCGTAAAACATAGCGTTTGTTAGCAGCAGCGATGACTGGTCCCAAGAACGCGGAAAATATTGTGCATGGTACGGGTATACCGGCACGAGTGCCTTGTACATAACCCATCACTCGGCACCACGACCAACCGTACCATTCAATCTTCCATCCGAAAACCTGGTTCATGCTTTGCGATTGGGTAAAGATAAACACTCTTCACAGCTCAATTCCCACCGATCCCATTATCAATACAAGATCGGAGGTTATGATAGATAGATCTACCAGAAACATCAATGCTTCATACCAGCATCCCATGCCTTCATCTCAGCTTCCACAAAGGCACATATCTTAAAAGACGGAAGCTCGGAGTTTCACCATCTCTCGAAAGGTTCTGGGGGTTATTGCGTGGGGGTCGCAAAAAACTGCGAGACACATCGAGTTGATCATCTGCATGCCTGGAGATACGTGCTTACAGTTTGCAGTTCGTTTCTCACTTTTGCAGTAAGGACCCCTGCGGGAAATTTCCCGAGACTCGGGACCTAACCAACCAGCCAGCCAGTCTGCCGATGCAAATCACGAGGGGAAAGCTCTCCACATCGCGGTACACCGTAGACCGAAGACGGATGCGTTGGTGGGGGGAAAAGATCTGGGCTCATCTGGCGTAACAACTTGAAGATAGGCTTCGATGAGTGTTGATGAGTGTTTGGCTGAAAGAGGGAGTTTGATCCCGTGGGTTAACTGTGTTTCTCCTTGAGTTCCGTTGAGAGGTGAAGGGGCGGAGTGCAGCCTTGAATTGCTGCAAGGCAATGCAATGCATCAAAATACCGAAGGAACACATTGTGTAACGTCTGCAGCCTGTCACTACGTGCACATCCGGAAAGAGTCCAGACCATGGCTCCATTCTCCTCCTATTACAACAGGTACATACATTACATTATTACTACTGACCACTCAAGAACTAAGCCACGAATTAAAAGAAAACCTATAGTATGATTAAATCCTTCGGCTGTGAGAAAAGAAAAAAGGATGCAAAAAACGGCTTCTAGTCTATCAATCCAAAATCCTGTGCATAGCTACACGGTTGGCTCCCAGGAACCTGAGATACAGCATCTTCTTCTCGACCAGGAACATAGTGGGGACGAAGGGGATATCGTAGAGATCCAGGATATGGTCAATTACTTTATCTATTCCGAGTCGGTTAGTAAGTAGCCCGAGCTGTCTATCAAGTAACATACGAGATGCCACCCGCAAGACCTCGCCGGTGGTGGGTACGTCAGTGGGATAATCGCCAGTGAAACGTGGAAGAATGCGAAAGGATTCATCCAACTCTGTGACATGAGCTCTGTTCCAGTTTCGGTGCTGAAGCCGCATGCTGTAAATGATATATCAGTTTTATTAGTAGTGGGGCGTGGGGGAGAACAAAACCATGTACCCTTCGATCGTGGCCGCAATTCCGCCATCTGGCTGTCCAATGGTTTCGATTCTCTTGAAGCCCAGGTTTATGAAATCCTTCATCTCGGTAATCTCGTTCTCCAACCTCTCGAGGTACGTCATAACACCAAGAACCAGCGTGGTTTGGTCCTGGTGCGAAGAGTAGCGGAAGTTATCAATTGGTCTAAGATCTTGCTGTGCGGATGGTTGCTGCTGCTGCTGCTGCTGCTGGCCATGCTGTTGCTGCTGGCCATGCTGTTGCTGCTGGCCATGCTGTTGTTGCTGTTGCTGCTGCTGCTGCTGTAGTGATTGATGGTGCTGTTGACCCAACGTTGGATTGAATGGCGTCGTCATGTCGTGAAGAGCTGGTACAGGTCCGTAGTTTGCTAAAGTTTGTGCTATTGACACCGGAAGATGAGAATTCGCCATGACGCCGTATAAATGTCAGAATCCGCAACCTAAATAGGATATCAGCTATAAAATGCCGGGTCGACGAGAATCTGTTGACACAGCGTGATACACCGAGGTTGGAGTAGATTGCCGAGCCGTAGAGGCAATTGAGCACTGCCGAATGCTAACGAGCGTGGTAGAAAATTATTGCTATCCAGTCAAAACAGTAGTCGTTCCTGTGCCCGAAAGAATGAAGGGTGATTGTATCTAAAGATGAGGGAACTCCCAGGATTTAAACACAGGTTGAAGTACGAAATATCGGTTATGTGCCATAATTTGTCCAGTGAGCATGCATGGGCCGTCTGGTTACGGCAGTGCGATGGAGGGAATAATATCCGTCTTACACTTCAGTCTTCCCCTTCTCCCCTTCTCCTGTAGCACCGCCGTCGAGAGCGAGTTTCGAAGGCAGGTATATACCTGTTTCATCGATACCCCTCCTCCCCCCTCCCCCGCGAGGCCTTACGATTAGCGACTAGGTCCTGGGATCACTTCCCGAAGGCGGATGTGGCTTTCTGTGTACTAGTCGTACGTGGTTTTGGACGTATATTTCTTTTGTTGTATCTGTTCTCTGAAGGCAAGCGGGGGTTTCGTAATACGCCCTACATTATATTAATCAATGCTATGACAACTTTGACAAATGCTTCGAATATAAATAGTACGCGGCACACTTCTGGTAGTAGAGCTGGTCGAAATCATCGAACAAATGCATCGAATAAAGAACCCAGCAGGTTACAACAGCGCATTAGATCTTGCAAGGAATCAATACCTGGGAAGTGCAGGCAGGATCCAGGGCCACCTCGGTTGAAACCGCATAAACTGAATCCGATAACTTCTGACAGATAGCCAGCCTGATGATGTAGCATGGCCGCGAGTCTCAATCACCAGTCTGCTTGTCGGCACATAGCAGCTGGAATTGTCTTGATTCAGGTGTTATAAACTATGTGGAGGTTAGGAGTTGGAAACCGAGTCAAGGGTTCTTTGTTTACCTCGTACAACTCGTACCCGCTCCTAATTCCCATGAATCGCAGATTCCAACATTGATAACTTTCGCAGCCACCGATCGGATCTCGGAGAGGGGCAACAGAAAAAAAAGTCGCATTTGACACAAACAAGAGGGGTAGAATTGATGCGGGGAGTTTGGAATCCAGTTTCAGGGTTAGGTGTTGCGCGACGTCTCGCTATGGGATTACTGTCTTCACTGACAGCATCGCTAAACTGGTGGGAGGTGAATGAGCGCACGAGTTTTGAGGACCCGTGTGTTGGAGCTGGGCGGATTGAGGATCCGGTGCACGGTGATTTTGATAGATGACGAGTGATGCTGTAATTAACTCTGCCGGATTAAAGTTATTGCGAATCGACATCATCAACTCCACTGCTTCACTGCAACACAAAAGTTGCACCCCCGGTTTCACTGTACATACCATGATACCCCGAGCGCACCCGCGACACCAATTCCTTCGGCCACGGGATCTATATCGACAATTCGTCCAAGCCGCTCTTTTTTCTTCCTCCTCTGCCCCCGCACCTCCGAAACTCACATCTCCAGACTCTGCGCGCTCCTATTGCCTCGACCTCCTCCGGTACCTCCTCACTGTCCATATGCATGTAACACCGTCCCCCAAAACACCAACTAACATATCCCAGTCAGAACGACCACTCCTCCCACCTCCTCACGACGTTCCAGCATCCCCGAGCACGAGATGCCCACATCGTCATCCGTGCCTTCAACATCAACGTCGCCAGCATCGACAGCCAAGTGAGCAACATCACAGTGGGTAACATGCGGATGCAATTCTGGCGGGACACGATCGCGGCGGTATTCCAGGGCTATCCACCGGCTCAGCCCATCGCCGTGCTCCTGCACAAAGTCCTTTCCGTCGACCAGGCACCCCTCAGCAAATCCTTCTTCCTCAAGGTCATCAGTGCGCGAGTGTGTAAAGCCCCCTCCTCTTCCGAGGTGCAGTGCGACGGCTGATGAGGAGGATGTTAGGATCAATATCTCGGGTCGCTCCCGTTCGCCACCTTGGATGCGCTGGAAAAATATGCAGAGTCGACGTATGGGAGTTTTCACTATCTCTCGCTTGAGGCTGTGAACCTGCACAGCCCCACACTCGACCACATCGGTAGCCACATCGGAAAGGCTACTGGCATAGCGACAGTGCTCAGGGGGATACCGTTGATTGCGACCTCCGGATCGGGGGCGGTGGTGCTCCCTCTCGATGTATGCGCCGAGTTCAATCTCCGGCAAGAGGATGTGCTCCGGAAAGGTGGAAATGCACAGGGATTGAGGGATGCAGTTTTTAAAGTGGCGACTATGGCGAATGACCATCTCATCACCGCTCGCAAGATGCTTAGAGATGCGGGGAAGGATGCGACGGGAGTTGCATTTGCGACTTTCTTACCTGCGGTCTGTTTTCTTTCTCATTCTATGGTTGTAGTGGGACTAATGAATGTAGGTTTCCACGAGTTTATATCTTGAAAAGTTGGAGAAAGTAGATTTTGACCCCTTTAACCCTTCACTCCAGCAAAAGCCATGGAATCTTCCATGGAGAGCGTACCGGGCCTTTGCAACTAAGAAGTTCTAGACACGATGAAATGAACTATTGTACCATATTTTATGTTATAATTCGAAAGGCAGGCTCAAAGGCGCCCCATGACTGGAATTAATGACTTTCTCTGCCTAAACAGACTTGAAGGCCTATTACAAAAAGGACGATTCGCATGGTAGTTTTGTACAGTATAGAGACGATGCAACAATCCAGGCCCCAACGCGAAATGAAAGAAAAACGCCGGTATAGGGGAAGAGACAATAAAATATGGATATGTATAGGAAATAGGCCTGGCGAAGGAATGTATGCAGGTGTTTTGCCATTGTCAAAACGCAAGGAAATTTACGCGACGAGTATCCACAAAGTTAGGAATCGAGGAAATATACAACAATTAACCAAGGCATTTCGAAAACTGGCGGAATTAGTGTCCCAGGGGCGGTGCCTGTGGTGGTACCTGTGCTGGTGCTGGCGCGATTGGAACTGGAGGAGCTTTGCTCTTGGCCAGTGCGCTCTTCATAGCACCTAAAGATTTCACAAGAGTCTCCTCATTAGGTGCAGCAAGCCGATATGCCTTTGCCTCAGTAATGATCTGCAGGCAGTGTTTTTTCGATTTGGAGGCGGGGTCAATCTCAACCGCATCTACAATACTTTCGAGCGGTAATATCTTGATGGCCCGGTATTCCTAAACGTCATCAGGTCCTGCCTCGGACACTCACAGCAGGGAGAGCAACTCACCTCTTCGGTTTTGTAGAATGCAATGTTTATATTTCTCACAACGACCCAATACTTCTTCCATTGCTTCACACCTCCCTTTGACTTCAGGCAGTAAAGATATCCATGCCAGATGACTCTCGGCAGTTGCTCCGTTGATGAGAACCCAGACCCATTTCGTGTAATTCGTGGGGGCTCTCCACTAAGCCGACGATCTGGAACCTCTGTGCCGGAAACAAAGCCGGTCTCTTGATGCGACAACGAAAGTTGGGATATTCTCGCAATATCCGACAACGATGATACTGAACCGACCTCTGGTCCGGAATAGTCCAATGTTTGCGCAGACGTTCGCCTACCGCCGAGTACCTTCGCATGCGCATGAGCATGTGATCCTGTTTCCGTTGGACTAACTAGCCTGGAGTCGTGTGGTATAGCACTGAAGTGTGCTGGAGTGATCGGTGAGCTCAACAGCATTTCCTGTTCAGGAACCTCTTTTGCAACCGCGGCCCAGATCTTTTCAGTCCAGTCGTTTGTTTCCTCCTCGGACTCGGCTCGAAAGTGAAAATTCTTCGACTGCGAAAATATGCCGAAAGAGTGCGGCTGTTTAGCATCCTTGAGTGCAGCTACAGCAGTAACGTCGGCGAGGTATATTTGTCGGTGGATCTTGTACTCCTTCTGGTCTTTGTAGCAAGAGAGACGATCGGCACGTAGCACAAACCAGCGGCGTTTCCAGCCCTATACCGATACGAGTCAGTCCCACCAAACTATTAGATGAACTACTAAGGAGGGTATTCAAGTAGCACCTTGGTCTTCCGCGTCCTCTTCGACAACCATCCACTCTTGATCACCTTGTCTTGATGGAAGGCACCATCCTGGTCTACTGGAGGTCGTGTCTGTATGTGGAGATTGTGGCCGCATGCTGTGGGCGCCGTCGCCAGAGGAATAGTCACTGCAGGAGTGGTAGACGAAGAGACGGGCGAGGTTGGCGAGGTTGGCGAAATAACTTTAGTGGTCGACATTCTGGAATATTGTGTGATTGTGATTTGGATTGATCGTAGCAGTAGATGGACGATTACTCAAAAGCTATGGATTATTACAAGGATGGCGAGGCGATGGGCTCATTCGAGGACCAAGAATATAAGTAGCGTGAGTGAGCGTGTGTCAGAATGATGAGAAGACGACGAATGAGCGCAGCTGTTTGTAGATGCCAGGGGTGTTGTGTGGTTGTTGTGGAACTGTATGTTGTATTGTAAAGAATGAATGATTTGAATTGAATTCTAAGTTGATCTGATTTGATTTGATTTGAATTTGAAGTGAATTGGATTGATTTCAGTGAACGCCGGTAACGTAAGTCGGAAGGCTCAACAGCAGCAGTAGAAGTTTGTTGTCGTTGTTGACGGGAGCTGGGCGGACATATAGTGGCAGGAAAGGCGCATCTCAGATAGGGCAGCAGAAGAGGATAGCGAGTGGATCAATTCAGTGGGTGTGTGCGGTGCTGCGGAGGTGTTTGGTTTGGTGTTGTGTTTGGTATGTGCGGTACGCTGGGTGTGCTGGCGACACGGAGAAGTCGTCGAGACAGATGGAAATGGGAGAGGGAATGGCATTGGCGTGGTATCCGTATCCATATTGGGCTTCGGCTGTGATATATGGAGGCGAGCGTGACAGGGTTAGCAGCAAGCCGTTTGGGTGAAACGGCCTCACTGGACACCTAACCCTACGCCAGATCATAAAACGTCTAAGCAATACTCATAAATTGGGAATGACTTGGTGGCGCCTGGAGTCAATTTGTCATTGGCGCCCGCTCAGGGATAGGTCCTGAAGAAAATGCCCGGATAACTCTGAATCAATAAGTGTAAAGGAATGTAAATTAAAATAGAATGCAGAGGATGACTGAGAATGACTTAGAATGAGTGGAGAAGAGTCATCCAAGAAACTTACAGAGAACCCCACCACACTTGAAATCTGAAAAAAACTTCCGCTTTAACTTCAATCCCACTATCTGCTACTACATATCCCTCACTCTATCCACGATTAATTGTCCACTGAGAGAACTTGTCAATCTTCACCAACTTTAGCACAATGCCTCCAATTACCCCGGCTCAGATTGTCGCGCTACAGCGGAATAGCGACCATATCCGAAACGTCAGTGCATCCTAACCCCAAATCCCACTACATCGCCATTCACCGTCACTACTACTGCTGAACAGACAAGACAAATTGCTGACTGCGCGTAGATTTGTATTCTTGCCCACGTCGTACGCTTCGTTCCTATACTATGTCTTTGCGCTAGAGCAGTATTATTAACTCGCCAAGTCAGGATCATGGAAAGACATCACTCAGTGACTGTCTCCTCTCTACCAATGGCATCATATCAGCAAAGCTTGCTGGACGCGTTCGATATCTGGATTCCCGACCGGATGAGCAACTCAGAGGAATTACCATGGAATCATCCGCAATCTCACTTTATTTCCGCATGATGCGGCGTGTAGCAGAGAGCGAGGATCCGCAGTTGCATGAGTACCTTATAAACCTGATCGATTCGCCCGGACATATTGACTTCTCATCTGAAGTGTCTACGGCATCCAGATTGTGCGATGGAGCAGTTGTACTAGTGGATGCGGTGGAAGGTGTATGCTCACAGACTGTCACAGTACTAAGACAAGCATGGATAGAACACATCAAACCAATATTGGTCATTAACAAAATTGATCGGCTCATTACTGAGCTTCAGCTTAGCCCAGATGAGGCTTTCGACCGGATGACAAAACTTGTTGAACAAGTGAACGCCGTCATGGGTAGTTTCTTCGCTGGAGAGCGCATGGAAGAGGATCTCAAGTGGCGAGAAACATTAGAGGCACGGATTGCGACGGCAAAGGAACTGAAGTCAAAGGACCTTCCAGAAGACACCAGTGAGGATAACACGCCCGCAGAGTTCGAGGAGAAAGACGACGAAGAAATTTACTTTGCACCTGAAAAGCATAACGTGATCTTCGCCAGCGCAATTGATGGATGGGCCTTTACAATACGTCAGTTTGGGGATATATATGAAAAGAAGCTAGGCATCAAGAAATCGGTGTTGGAGAGATTTCTATGGGGCAAGTTCTATCTTGATCCTAAAACCAAACGGGTTCTTTCCGAGAAACATCTAAAGGGGAGGAAATTGAAGCCGATGTTTGTTTCGTTAGTTTTGGATAATATCTGGGCCATTTACAATTCAACCGTACTGCAACAGTACGTGAAATCTTTCTTCATATTGATTTGTACCAATTCAAGACTACGAATGGAAGCTCATGTGTTGTAGAGACCAAGAAAAGGTCGAGAAAATCGTTAAATCCTTGAATCTCAAGATCCTCCCTCGCGATCTTAAAACAAAGGACTCACGGGCGCTCTTGCAGTCGATTCTGACGCAGTGGATTCCACTATCGAAGGCTGTTTTGGTCTCCGTTGTAGAGCAGCTCCCACCACCACCAACCGCCCAACAGGAGAGGATGCCTCATCTCATCGAATCCGCACCTGGCAACAAGGCAGTATCCGAAGGGGTTAAAAATGCCATGATCAACTTTAACACATCACCAGATGCACCAGTTGTTGCCTATGTCAGCAAAATGGTTTCCGTACCAGAATCTGAGCTGAACAAGGTACGCCGTGTGCAATTATCAGCAGAAGAGATGAGAGAAATGGGGCGAATGAAAACTATCGAACTCGCAAGACAGATTGCAGCTAAAGCAAGTAACCCAGAGGGGGCGCAAGATATGAACTCGGAAGATGAGGACGAAGCCGATAAGAAGGCCCCAGAAGTGTCCGACAAGGAACGATTGATAGGATTTGCGAGAGTTTACTCTGGAACAATCAAGACTGGACAGAAGCTCTACGTTCTTGGACCTAAATACTCTCCGCTTACTCCAGACCAGCATATTCAGGAGGTTACAGTTAAAGATCTGTATTATATGATGGGTAGGGTCCTAGAAGCTCTCAACGAAGTCCCCGCTGGAAACGTGTTCGCTATTGCGGGACTGGAAGGCAAGATATTGAAAAATGGTACCCTCATCAGCGTTGAAAAGGGTGGTCTCAACCTTGCGGGTGTCAGTCTTGGGTCTGCACCGATTGTCAGAGTCGCTCTTGAGCCCAAAAACCCCAGCCAAATGGGTCAATTGATTGAAGGCCTGAAGTTACTTGAGCAGGCAGATCCTTGCGCTGAGTACATCGTCCAGGACAACGGAGAGCATGTCATTTTGACGGCTGGAGAGTTGCATCTAGAGGTGTGCCACTTCATTCCCATCGTGAGAGTCTTTCATTAATGGGTCATAGCGGTGCTTGCGAGATCTCAGAGAACGTTTTGCAAAGATCGACATACAATCTTCGTCTCCCATTGTTCCATTCCGCGAGACAATTGTTGCGGCGGCAGAGATGTCGCCTCCAAAGGATCCGAACCTTCCGCGTGGTACTGTTGTGGCAGTTACTCCGTCAAAGCACATCACTGTACGGATACGTACTAGACCTCTGCCACCTGCCGTAACAGAATTCCTGGTCCAGAACAGCGTATCTATCAAGTCATTATATTCAACAAAACGTGGGCAAGAGCAACCAGAGAGCAGCGAAGCTATAGAGGGATCAAACGAGGAGGATAGACTTGCCCAAGCCAATCTTAAACTCATGGAAATAGAAGAGGTTAAGCAAGGATTGCAGAAAGCTTTCAACACTGCACCCTCCAAGGAGCGTGATGTTTGGGCGGGCGTGCTGGATAGGCTCACCGCGTTTGGTCCTCGGAGAATCGGACCTAATCTCTTAATTGATAATACAAAAGAGGGCGGATTCCGGAAATTGTGAGCAATTCCCTCACTTTTGCCAACACTTCAACTATGCTAACGACTTGAAAGGCTGTCGGATAATACAACTTCTGATGAAGTCCATTCAGAGGCGCTCTCTTCTCGCGACTTCGAGGACAAGATCACACATGCATTTCAGCTTGCCACGGCCCAAGGCCCTCTCTGCAACGAACCCGTCCAAGGTATTGCCTGCTTCGTCGAGGAAACCACGGTAATCGCTTCCAAAGAAGAGCTGCAAGTAGCACGAGCCCGCAACTTTGAGGTCATAACTACCGTACAAAACGCAATCCGCCAGGGCTTCTTGGATTGGTCTCCTCGTCTTTTACTCGCTATGTATTCCTGCGATATCCAAGCTTCTAGTTTGTTCCCCGCTCCATTCACAAAGTCTCAAATACTGACATGAAATAGCGGAGGTCCTGGGTAGAGTTCACGACACCATTGCTATGCGGGGAGGACGCACCATTGCGGAAGATCAAGAAGAGGGAACCCCCTTCTGGAGCATCAAAGCTCTCATCCCCGTTGCAGAGAGTTTCGGCTTCGCCAGCGAAATTCTGAAGAACTCGAGAGGTGCGGCTAGTCCCCAGCTCATCTTCTATGGGTATGAGATTTTGGATGAAGACCCATTTTGGACCCCGTTTACGGAGGAGGAACTGGAGGATCTAGGGGATGTGGCGGATAAGGAGAATATTGCGAAGAAGTATATGGACACTATTAGGAAGAGGAAGGGTCTGTTTGTGCAGAAGCGGTTGGTGGTAGGAGCGAACAAGCAGAAGACGTTGAAGCGGTAGACTTTGTGGTGTAATATACGCCGGTGTAGAATAGTCTATTCTATACTTTTTGGTTCATGAGCGCTTGGAGAAGAGAATCGATCAACAGTTCACCTCGACTTCCATCTAACTATGATGGATTTGTCGTCAAAAGAGGTCTAAATAGTAGTGTGCCACCTGCAGTCTCGAACGCAATAAGCCACACCCTAAGGCTACTCTATGCCTTGTCTCGTACCCGTCGGCCGCGTTTTCACTACGCTAGCCGTCTGGTAGTAATCGGCCCCGACTTGGGAGAGTGTAAATCAACATCACCAATTTTCTTGCGCATTCTACAGACAATAGATTATGGTAAAAATTTAAGACTCGCATTAGAGCGACTTTAACAGCTATTGTGGTTATTGAATGCGTCATGTTGATGCTCCAAGTTCTGTAAGCTAAAGGATAATTTGAAGAACTTCAAGACTTGCAACTTGCCGCATTGGATTACAACAGCAGCTACAGCTCAGCAACAGAGGAAGGAGCTAGTGAATATGTTGCATTTCCTCCCTCAAGAAGCGCTAATATGATAGTGCAAGAACAATTTGTGGAGGTGGAAGAAAGTTCATTTTTCAGCACTCAACTTGTAATATCATCAATTATCACTCGCAAGCACGAAATGATGATGCTTGAACTCTATAAGCCTACTGACTGGAGCTTTTAGCGCATTAACATATAGATCTGCTTAGTCGCTAGAAGTTCGCACTACTGTGATTACAGCGCATTTGTTGTGTCTGGAAAGCGACCCCCTGCTGGAGATCCAAGTCGCTCTAGCTCAATTTTGCAATTTATGTTATCGCAGTACCTGGTGCATTCTCCGCTTGGTGGGCTCTATCACAATGCACTATGCGCTGGGGTTATGAGAGATATCGATTTTTGATGGTTTGTCGGGGACCTTTTCTACCAGACGGAAATTGAGTGTTACTCAATACCAAGCACGTGACTCCATTTCCGTCTGGGCTCGAGACAACTCTATGTCATCTGCAAAATTCTTATCGCTCCTGCCGGCTCCCACAAATCAACTGCCGGCCATAATTTGTGCGGGAATTGTGCTTGCAGTTTTGTACTCCCATCATCTCATATCGCGGTTCCAGCGTTGGGAACACCTCCGTGTTGCCAGTACAGTGTAATCTCTTACTAAAAAAAACTTAGTGTAGTAGTCTGCGCTTAGAAAAAAGCATAGTGAAAGTGGAATGCAACTTTACTCTTTCATAACTCAAGCGTGCGTCCCCTTTTAAACGTTATTGGATTTGGATGTAAACTTAATCCGATCTTCATTAGACTTGAGAGATATACAGATTTTCCTCCCCCGTTGACGGCTTCTCGAACTATGACACAGGGTCACTGACACTGACAGATGAGAAAATATTAGGACTAGACAGACTAATTCTGCTGCTGACGGCTGACGTCCGGAAGTGGATGGGCGTTGTAGCCATATATCGCACAGTACTCAACGGCTTCGATTATACAATGTCTAGTATATGCAGGAACCCGAAGGTAGACTGCAGAGTCCCCAGGTGGCGAGTCCGCCGAGGGAAATCGGACTCAGATATGTAGCGATAAGCTATACCGTCTGATGTAGAGTATTGAAGATTCTAAAAACGACCGTATGATACAACTACAACGCCAGAACGCCAAATTCCAATGCATATTGGCACGCTACTCATCGTCCCCAAACGAAAGCTTCACTCTCCGCTTTCCCTTAGCAGGCTTCCCCTTTCCACTTGCTTCTCGTGGCTTCTCATTCACAGTTGCACTCTTTTTGTCATCGTCCTCCTCGTCTCCTCCGACTATCTTCGCCGCTTTCCGTTTCTTCCTTGCCCCAACCTCTGCAACAAGGCTCGTGGTCACCCCAGCCACAGGCGTTTCCTTCTCCCCACTGGGCATAGGCGGCGCTTTTTCTCCTTTCTCCCCTTTCACCTCCTTCCCTAAAGCCTTAGCAGAAGTTTTCTCCTCCGTTTTCTCGTCTTCGTCTTCGCTTCTGTGGCTGCCCATGCGCTCAAAGTCCTCCTTCGAGATCGACTGGCCGTCCTCCAGCACATAGGCGGGCGCATCCTCGCCGTCCTCAACCGCAGTTTTCTTGTTCCGAGAAACTATGTAGCGTTCTGGCTGTCCCTGACCGGTGGCAGCATTGCGCATGCGGTGGAGAAAGGCAGGCTCTTGCATTTCTGAGCTGGGTGTTAGCATATCTCGGCGGAAGAGCTGTGCGGAATGTTGGCATGGCATACCATAGCTAAGCTTTTTGGCCATTGTACTTGGCGGTTAGGTGCTGGACCTGGGGAAGATTGTTTGATGAAGCTTGAACTGCTAATGTCTTCTTGGCTGCGAACGGTTGTTGGCAGATCCTTGTGGTCGCGCGGGTGGAGCTGTCAAGTCTGTCACAACTGGATGGCCAATCGCGACGGGCCCTGGGTGATGGTGGTGAGCGTTCGCATCAAACTCGAAGTTTGCAGTTCTTCGGCTATCGCGGCTATGAACTCCATTCAAGGCAGTCTCACAGCCTCCGTGAAATGCAGAATTTCTCCGGCCGCTGCCTGTGGAATGTTTATCGATAATCCGAAATTTTGAGTAATCTTGGTAGGCAGGGATCAACAGGTTGCCTCCAAGTCTTTCCCCTTTACCGCGAAACCATTAGTTAGGTTGTACTTACCGACTCTCCATGCATGCCCGTGTCTACACTACCATTCGATCGAAAAGATCCAGAGAAAACATCATCCTAATTACCCCCTTCTTGCAGAGTAGTAGTGCTTAGTATCTTCTTCCTTTTCTTCCGACACTTGCATCCACCTATCGCCACATCGTCGTTCTTGCCCCGGAAGCCCGTCTTCCAAATACCGGGCGTCCCTTCTTTCGACATTTGAGAAATTGAGGAAACGAACTGCCTGGTTGCCACTCTAGAAGTCCCCAACACCGCCACGGAAGTCAACACTACACGTCCAGTTCTCGGTGTAAACAGTCGCTGCCGACACGCTCCGACTCCCAGATCCTGTTTAGTTATCCCACCCCACACGCAGGCCTTCCCCGCGACTCTCACGATATCGTTGCAATCGTCTCTGGGACCTTCGTTCGTCTCTGGAACCTCCTCCGGATAGACGCCATTCCCGTTGGCCCCTTATCTCCGACATCATGGGGTTGGTACGGCAACTGTATCAGCGGCTTCCGTCGCGAAAGAAGCTTGATGAGATTTCTCAATACCACCGGTTATCGCCCCGGTTAGCATTCCTGCGGCGGCGTATACGACTAAAGGGGAGCTCGACGATAACGATGCCTCTGGGTGTTGTACTGCTCTTTCCTATAACAGTGCTTTTACTCATACTTGTTCTCTTCCTACGGCACCCCGATTCACCTGGACGGAAGCTTATGCCCTCGGGGTCACCACCATCAGTAAGGTATGGATTGAGTCCTATCTATCCTTGTCCGGCTTTCCGCGAGAATGGTCGAGAGCATTGGGTTTAGCAATTGCGAGATGGATCCTGATCTATATGGTATAGGAAAATAAGCGAGAAATACGATCGAGTCTTCGCTACCGGCTGTCTCGAGCCCCAAACCGATGCCCCAAGAGAGAATGCTGTGATTGTGGTTTTAGCAAGGAATAAAGAGCTTCCTGGTGTTCTTTCATCTATGCGATACATGGAACGGCATTTCAACAAATGGTTCAACTATCCTTACGTGTTTCTGAACGATGGAGTGTTCAACGAAACCTTTAAGGAATCGGTACGGAATTATACCCAAAGTAATGTGGAGTTTGGCCGAATCGATCCATCTCATTGGGGGTTTCCTGAGTGGGCAGATCTAGAGGAGGCACAGGAGGCAATTGCGAAGCAGGGAGATGCGGCCATCATGTACGGTGGAATGGCCAGTTATCACCACATGTGCCGTTTCTATTCCGGGTATGGAAATCTTGGTAGGTGCCTTTGCAGTTTGGCGTCATTGCTAATTGGAGGCATTACAGATTCTTTTATAAACACGAGCTTTTGGCGAAGTATGAATGGTACTGGCGCCTGGAGCCAGACATTAAATTCTTCTGCGATATGACTTAGTATGCTTCGCTCTTTTCACAGCACTCGTGGGGCGTGTCGCTTACAATGTTTCTAGCGATCCTTTCGTTCATATGAAGAGAAATAACAAAACGTATGGGTTCACTATTGCAGTCAAAGAGCTAAGGGAGACAGTTCCCAATCTTTTCCGTTATTCGTCTGCGTACAAGAGAACGAACAACATCACGTCTCAAGGATTGTGGGAGATGTTTGCCGATCAAAAGCCAGCAAAGAAGGAGGAGGGAAAAAAGCCGGGCGAAAATCTTCCCGACGATGTTCTGAAGTTGGAGCCTGGGAGGGGAAAGATTCCGGAAGTTGATCCGACAGCTATGGAAGGCGAAGACTATAACATGTGCCATTTCTGGAGTAATTTCGAGATTGCGCGCCTTGACTTCTTCCGCAGCAAACCATATGAGGACTTCTTTCAAATGTTAGATAAGAGCGGTGGTTTCTGGTCAGAGCGGGTATGTGATGCTCCCCATATCGGGCCTGGTTTATACTTTTACGATTAATGGCTAACGTCATGAAGTGGGGAGACGCTCCGGTTCACTCGATTGCAGCAGGTGTCCTCTTGGGACCCGGTGATATTCACTATTTCCGAGATATCGGCTATCGGCACACTACCATTCAACATTGCCCGGCCAATGCACCAGCAAAACAATTGCCACGAATACCATGGATCGAGCCTTATTTGGATGAGAAGAAGGCCAAAGAGGATGATCAATACTGGGAAAATTGGGATTCCGAAAAGGAGAATGGAGTTGGTTGCAGGTGCAAATGTGATACGGATATTGTGGATATCGAGGGCAAGAAGGGCAGCTGTCTGTCAGAGTGGGTGAAGGTTGCTGGCGGTTGGGCATCCCCATGATAATAATATGCGATGAGGAAACGACTCTAGGCTTGTTGTAAGGTGGCGCAGGAGAGCATCGGACTTCATATGAGTTTCATCGGGGAGTCTTGCGTTGCTTTACGGTTTTTTTGCTACCATTTTTTGGTTACTTCACCCTTCATCCTTTCGCCCTCATTGTTCAAAACTCATCTTTACTATACTGATACTCACGCTTGCTTCGATTAATTCTTTCGACGGTGGTTTGGGACTTTTAAATGGCCTTTATGTTTTTTCAAATTCTTAGGTTTTATATTTACATTTTATTGTGTTCTTTTTTTTTTGACGGCCTGGATGTCAAAGATTGTGCTATGGCATGGTTGAGTTTGATGTTCTCTTTCTTTTTTTCTTTTTCTTGATGTTCCCTTCGGTGTTCGCCTTGTGTCGTCTGAGTTTCTATGGCAGAGCAGCTAGCTCTTCAGATCGAAAGTCTGAGCATATGCCAATCCATTGGACAGGTTCAAGAACGGAGCCGCGATAAAATTAGGGACGGACGTGTTCTGCGAGTGATTTGCAGGAAAGTGGAGGCGGGCGGTATTTGTTGATAGTAAGAGTGAATGAGGCTGGAGGAAGTGCGGTTTGGGCGGGGATATGTGTATAATATTTGAAGAGGATGATTCTGGATATGTGCATGAGGGTGGGGCTGCATTGGTAATTTAGAGGCTTCCAAAACGCCACAGTCCATGTTCATTTGAGGGAGCAATTGGTGATTGACTTGCTGTTGAGGAATGTTAATAAAGAGACACTCTACGCGCACGATCAATAGAAGGCCGTAGCGAACAGTTGTTGCAGTTGCTGCTCAAGTGTTCTGTTGTGCTTGACGAAACAGTTGGCCTGTTCGTTGAGACATTCCATCAGAGCTTAACACATTGCGCGCTAGTGATGTAGTCACGCAAGCTCAACTTCAACCAGGACAGTGATTGCCCCTCACAGCTCCCACACATATCCCCGCACCCGCACACCTCACACCACCACCACCACCACCACCACCACCACCATCACCACACACCTACCTCTTCCTCCACTCACCTGCACTTCTCTTCTCAGTTCACTCACTCCCATAGATCCTCGAAACCAGCAAGAAACAAGGAAGGAAAGAAAGATAATAACAAGTTCACTCAGCGCTGCTGTTGGTGCTGCTCACCTCCTTGTCGTTTCGTCCCTGTGAACTCCTTCCCGTGACTCCGGTCTTCCTTCTACTTGACTCATCCGCCGACGTTTGACTCTGGGCTACAACACTCAACGAACGTCAGTCAAAGTCAAGCTTTTAGGTTAGACAAGACCTTCCACCTTTCGAACATAGCTTACAGCTTCACACTGATGAGAGTAGCCTCGTCCTCATTCTCGTCTTCGTCTTCCTGCTCGATTCATTAAAAGTGCTGCTCCCCTTCTAGAAGTTTCAACTCTGCTGCCCCTCTATTTCTTTTGTGCTTACAGCAGAAACAAGGCACTACGACAACAACAGCATTCCCACCCCTCTGCCCCACCTCTACCTCTGCAACTTGCCTGACCTGCTTACTTACCTCTCTGTCTTCGCAAGCCTTACTTCAGCTCCTTGAACCTCCCGTTGCAATTCTACACCCGATCGTCCGGACGCTTGCCCGCGAATCGCATCTTAAACGATGTCCACTCACTCGGAAGACAGTGATGGCATGGGGGATAGCGGTTACGAGATACTCACAGATTCTACCCTAATGACGGATGAAGAAGATGATGGTGCTTCTTCCGTGGCTTCTATCGACGACGACGATGACCACCTCGACGACAACATCTCCTCGATGGTTGGTAGTACAGACTCTCTATCAAGTCGTCCCGTGGATCCAGAGCATGACCCGCATCCTATTCCATCATTTGGCGGCCTCGATGAACAACATCTTGACTGCAGCGGCATGACTATGCGAGAGAGAGATTCTTCGCCCGAGGAGATTGTATTCAACGAGCCCGATGACATATTTGTAGACCAGGTCTCCGTTTGTCATAAACTTACGGACTTCGGCGAAATAGAGGTTGCTGAAATATGTCGCAACCTATGCCTGAACGCCGCAAGTCCTCCCACTTTCTATTCTACTGTACGTCAGACCATGTGCAAGGACCTTCTTGAAATGGAGGAGCCTTTTCGGGTACTTTATGTTGGTTCTACAGCCGCCAAGGACGAGATACAACATAAACTTGCTGCTGCACTGGCCGCTGCTATTTCTGAGTCTACGAGCTCTTCGAGATCTTGGGATGGAGTCAAATCCCCGAGGTTTAACATCATTCCCATTTCATCATTTGGATCTCGGAGCATTTCGCCGGAAGTCGAACTTGTTGATAGCTCCGGATTGGATATGACTTTTGACGTATGCACCGCAGCCAAAGCTGCCAAGCATGAAGGACAACCAGATACATTTTCATTATGGCTGAACGGTAACCAAAATATAACCTCCTTATATGGTGAGAAGGGCGCCCAGCTGGATAGTCCAGGATGGAAACTCCCTCACCTTACCGTTGTATACTGCGCAGATGACGACAATGGCCAACGACGGATGACTAGAATCTACGCACGAGCATTTATGGCAAGACATTCCGTTCCTACTCTTGTAATTTCTCAAAATCCCCACTATCACCAGCCTACAGAACAGTACACGCTTGATGCACGAAGCGTCCACTTATGTATTGAATCCGATTCTCCAAGACAAATCCATAAGTCGATGCCGGTCGATCTTTCGACCTTTCTCAATCTCAACCCCCGTCAGCTCAACAGGAATCTTGGATGCATAACTGGATTGGCTTTGGCGAGTCGCCCTAAGATGCCAACACTCCCGACTGGAAAGGCTCAAATTGAATCAAATCCATTATTGCGGGATGTGGAGAAGGCACCCCAAGACACCAAGGTCTCCGGCAGTTTGCATTGGATACGAGAAAAGAAGAGGGATGAACTTTTCAAGCTCATCTTGGTTGGATGGCTCTTTGTTTGTGGTTTGGCAGGAGCAGTCTTTGGAGTTGCCTATATGAAATTTGCAAATATCCCCGAGTCTACTTTTCCATCAATTCCACCGATAGTTGCAATTACAACACCAAGCATCCAGCTATCATCCATGACATTGCTTCTCACCTCCTATTCAACCCCACGAGTATCAGTGACGAGCGTTTCATCCGTCGTACCAGCAGTCGACTTCAAGAACCAACTGGTGGATCCAAAGATAATGACATTGAACTCATCCGACCAGTTCCAGGCTCATATCATTGGAAGCAGCCACGTCATCATTCGCCCGCCTCAAAAGTTTCTTCTTCTCCGAAAGCCACCTGTTCTCTTCGTCCGTGTCACTCGGAACGGCGCTATTATCAACGCGGAGCTTTCTACCCTTTTCGACGGTGTCTATACCTTGAATATCGACGAGCATGACGCATGGGGGGTGATGAATGTCTCTATCTGGACGAAGACCAAACCTATTTTTAAGGAGGACCTCGAGGTTGATTTTGGCACGCCATGGGTGAAGGTTTCTCGGTGGATGAAGGTTATGGAGGAGCGACGAACAGAATTGCAGACTCTTATCGATCAGGCTACAACAGACGCGAAGGAAATCGCATCCGATCTTTCGCAGACTGCAGGTCACCAAGCCGCCGAAATTGGAGCCGTCGTCCTAAACAAGGCAAAGGAGTATTCCGGCGATGTATCGGACAGTCTCACCAAGCTCTACCAGGACACCGTATCGTTTACCTTAAACCTGGTACCAGCGAAGGATGGCAGGTATGTACGAAAAGCGCAACAGCAGGCCAAGTTAATCTGGAAGCGGGAGAAGAGGGCGTGCTAAGGGCTCAACAAGAAGAGGCGTCACCTTGTAAGAACTAATTCAGGTACAAGAAGGGCAAAGCATGAGGTATCGATTTTGTGTCGGTTTGTTGAAATCTCCTTTAAATCTATTATCCTGTTCTTTCTTCTGTGGTGGTAGAGGTATATTGCTGGAGCAGAAGCCTGTGATGGTATTGTTGTGCTCTGTCGGTTTGGTGTGGGGGATTTCTTCTGTTTCTTGAACCTTTTTTGTCAGTGCAAGGCTGTCTGCGTAGGATTCGGATTGCCCTTCTTCCCTCATATTTGTCTCTGGATTCGCATCGGGATTGTCTTGTGTATGGTGGAGTAATTGGCTTTGTGTTTTCTTTCTTCTCTCCCTGGTATTCTGTGACCGCTAGGAGCTTCAGGTACTAGTGTTGATATGAGTGCGGAAACTGGGTAAAGGATGGGAGCTGATTGGGACGGGGTCAGGAGGCAGGGGCGTCTTGTTATTTGGTATTCTTTGCTTTGTTTTAGTGTTTATTTTGTCACATTGAATTGGTGTTTTCTCTTATCCATCCGGGACAGAAATGTGAAGTACTGGCCTGGGAGAGTAATAGCACTGGCAAAATAGAAGGGATTTGAGTGATGTCGCGATATATGGAAAATCAAGCGCGAGTGATATTTCATTCACCGATTGCCAAGACCTGGATTGTACAACGTGACTAACAAACAGCGTCAAACGCGCCCAATCATCCCACCGCTTCTCTCCACAAGCTACTCTCCAAGGCCCGTCGTTGAGAATACCGCTTTCCCACCGCCAGACCCCCCAGCCCGGCCTAGTCATCTCTAAACTCGAAGCCAGCCTTACGACACCGTAGTTCGAAGATGTCGGAGGTATGTTATTGCTTTTGTGGGTTGGACGTGGCCCGCACCCCACCTCAGCGCGTCGTCGTCGTTTTCTAGTAGAACAGATGATGGATAGCAACGAACACGCTTAAGCTAATTGATGCCTATGAAATTGTAGGTCACGCGAAAAGTTAAGCTTGTCACCCAGCAGTCGATCCTGTACGTTTCTTTCGTGTGAATTCTACAGTCCCGCTGCTGTTGCACCAAACCTTCCCCGATGACCCCGCGTCCGATAAAATACGCGCTTGGGTGTGTCGCCTGGCCGGTTATGCGATATCATACCTGGGGACCTTGATGGGTCGGAGTGGATTGGCGGTTCAGTGTGGTTATTTTGGATGGCTGCTGAGCTTTTGTTGTAGTACCGATGTAGCGCCCGCCTCTGAGGGATACCCGATGCGCGAGTGGTCCATCCGTGTCTACCTCCTAGGACCGAATGGTGACGAGCTGCCAGCGACTATATTCGATAAGGTTACATACAAACTGCATCCAACTTTTGCGAACCCCACAAGAAGTGTGCTGTCCTCTCCGCGATGGCTGTGGGGAGGTAATGAGCTAATCGTGGGTGATGATGGATAGTCTTGAAGAAACCACCATTTCTTCTTTCTGAACAGGGGTGGGGTGAGTTCGATATGAATCTTGTGCTGCATGCTATAGATAAGGGGGGCGACCATAACATCAATCATGACCTGAACTTCCAAAAGAATAAGTATGAGAGCGTTCATAATGTGGTGGGTTTTTAGTTCCTTCTTGTGTTGCGGCGGGCCGCAGTAACGTGGCGTGTCTTAGACCTTTGTCAACCCGCGTCCGAACCTTCTGAAGCAGCTGGCGTTGTCAGGTCCTGTGCCGGGTGGCGATGCGGCGCCGGAGGAGAACGGCATAGGAAAGAGGGACAAGCGTAAGAATGACGGCGAGGAACGGTCCAAGAAGAAGAGCCGAAGCGAGAAGGGCGTAGGTTTCGCCTTACTTTAGCGACCCCCCGTCAATAACTAATGTGGAATTGGTTAGTTTGATATGGAGAAGCTGGCAGATGGGCTGCAAAAGCTTGAGGAGGAGGATCTGTTGAAGGTTGTGCAGATGGTTCACGACCATAAAACTAGCGAGACATATGTCAAAAACGACGTTGAACGTAAGAACTACCTTCTTCCACCGAGTAACTCCCTGTTCACACGATAATGCAGAGGGAGAGTTCCATGTCGATCTTTACACCCTTCCGGACCACCTGGTTAAGATGCTGTGGAAGTTTGTGCAAGACGCTGGAGTGTTGGTATAACGCCCTAACGCCGGTAATCCACACATTGCATTGTCTCTTTTACGATTGGGTCTGGGTGAAAATAAACCATTTATCACTGAGCTAGCTGTTGGGGTGAGAGAAAAATATCTTGCCTTCTACTCCTGCCTTTTCTTACAATCATACTGCTACTGTTTGGTTGTCGATTTCATGCTTTGTTACGGGGAGGATATGTGAGTATGGATGGAGCAGGATCAGGCAAATACAATCGCTTACCTCAACTCTTTCAGCCTGGGTGTTTTCTCCTATTTCTTTGTCCGTTCATGTTCTTGTGTTTATGCTTGTGTTTTGTGATTGCTGGATCTTTGTCTATCTGTCTGTCTCCTTTTGGCGAGTCGTGGAGTCATTTTGATCCTGTGTGCGATGCGTGCGATACGCCAATGTTTAGTGCTTTTATATGTCGATGGCTTGGAGAGATGTTTTCGTCTGATCATGGAGGGAGGGATTTTATGTCGTGGTTCATGTACTGTATTATACTTATCCTGACGTGCTTCACCAAGTTCTCTCCTGGGACTTTAACTCATGTTTTGCCCGTTCGAATGGGTCTGTGCCTCGTTTATGGTAAGTCAGGTTAATACCTAACCCTGAATTTTACTAATGCCGCCTCGGCTTCCACGTTTCGGATAGCCTTTAAGAGCCCTGGCAAAGTTGACACCCCGGATGAAACTACCTCTAAATCAGATTTTGGTGCCACTGGATGGTCTATTGAACGACTAGGGGATATTCAAAAAACCCATGCGGTGATCAAATATATTGACATGCAGAGCTGTATAAAAAAAATTTGTTCTTTCGTGAAGGGGATGTTAACCTCATCCGATAACGAGGTTCCCCGCACATCGCTCTACGGGTATCCCCCGCTGTATTCTTGAATAAACATCGGCAATTCCCATAGTGCGTATCGATCGCGCGATACTGCTACATACAAACGGAATTTCATCATCTCTGGCATCAATATCAAGTTTTTTTTTTCTTGGGTGGGGTGCGCACACGACCTGCAGGCAATATCGACATATATGCCGTGCAGTTGGAAATATATAGCACTGAAGAGAATTCGCCGGAAGTACTCTATAGGCTGGGAAGCAGGTCTAACAACACTACCGACTGAAGTTATTTCCCGATGTCAATTCTGGAGATTCGTTGGGGGTTGAATTCTAGTGGGCCTGGGTCTATTTGGTACTTTGTATAGGTTAGTTCAGGGAATTGCTGCTTGTTGTCGTCATTACTGGTTTCTTGATTAATGGTGCTGTAGGATAGATATCGATGATGGATAAACCCAACATACACACATCAAACGTTCATGTGGCTGACCTGTCTGCTCTCACGGTAAGGTGGTGATAACGATGAAGACTTTAAGACAATGTATACATTCGACTCTATTCGCCTCTTTCAGTATCTCCTAATTAAACTACTCACATGTGAACCTAAAAAAGCACGCTCCAAACGCCAAAATTCCACAATTGCTCTCGTAAACCAGGCAGCCGTCTGTATTGGCAGGCGGAGGTGGTTTGGAGAACGAGAGCAACCCACGCTCACAAACCAAAGTTAAACAAATCGTCATAGGACGACAACCCATCATCGCCCACACTATCACCATGATCATTCTCACCACCGTTCATGCCACCACCATTACCATCCCCGGGTGGTCCAAGCATTGGCATGCTCGCCATAAACTCAGCAAAGCTTCCCTGTGGTTGTGGCACAGGGTCTTCCATTGACATTCCTGGGATTTCTGGATGAGAGTGGGAAGAGCCAGGGAACCCCATATCCATTGAGAACTCTTGGGCCGTTGCAGAATCTGGTGCTGGGGCATCTTCCATCCAGAAATCGAAAGTTCCCTCTGCACTCACTCCTCCGGCCGAAATCTGTTGCGCCGACAACGGTGGTATATCGTCCTGAATTACTATCGGGTCTACCTTCCTTGCTTCCTCTTGTTGTTTCCTGATCCTCTCCGCTGCCGCTTCCCCCTCCTTTCTCTGCCGCGCTGCTTCCTCCTCCTCTTCCGCTCTCCTGCGCTCCTCCTCCTCAGCTGCCTTCTTCCGCGCTTCCGCCTCCTCCTCAGCCCGCTTCCGCGCTTCCTCAGCTTCTTCTGCCTTCCGACGCTCAGCTGCTTCAGCTTCCTCTTGAGCACGGCGCTGCGCTTGGATTCGGTTGAGGTCGCGCCGTAATGCGGCTTTAGCGCGCACAATGTCCATTTCTAGTAGATCGAGGCCGAAGTGGAAACGGTCGTGCAGCGCTGGGATCGAGGCGTTGAGTTGGGCGTTGGTGTACATTACTGCGCGGCTGTGCTGACGCGCCGGCGAGTTGAAGACGTCGGCGGTTTGGCATAGCTGAGGCGGATTAGTGACGGTTAAAGCGGGAATTATGGTGGTCGAGAGAAGGAGGGAGGTCAAGACGGCTTTAATAATGCACAAATTTGAGGAAGATATACGGGGCCTTTGAGTATCACGTGAGTTCCAGGGAGGGGAGGGGGATGTTGGTCGCGGGGGTAACGACTTGTAGGTGTCATTGTAGAGGATAGAAATGAGGAAACCTACTACGGCATGAAACATCGAGGGGAGAAGTAGGAGAGGCGACTGTGGAGGATGAGGGTGTTGCTGCTGTGACTGCGGCGGAGGCGGAGGCCGCTGTTGTGGATCTTGCTTTTGGCCATGCTGTTGTTGCTGTTGTTGCTGTTGCCCAAGCTGCGAGGCACTCGTTGGAGTCCCTACCGAGGGCGGGTGGTGATGATTGGGCGGTGGTAGTCGTTGCGAGAGCTGTGTTGCCATGTTTATCGGAAGTTCAAGTCCGCGAAGCTGAGGTCTCGAGGCGTATGGTTATACTGCTGTTACCCGGAATTGGTGGCACCATTGAAGCAACGTCAGGTATTCTGTGTGTAGCTGGAGCTACAACAGCTCGGTGGAAATTCTATGGGTACTTCGTGTGAGAGCCAAAGCAGGCGACAGTTCCCAATTCCCATTGCCTCTTCGCTGAGTGGGGAGCCACATTCCTTCACCACTGATCACTCACTTTCTTCTATATAGGCGTGGCAAAGCACTAGTGAGTAGAGTATGGCACATTCAGCTCGGTTGATAGACTGTTCGGTTAATTGAAGGCTTAGCTGTGGGGATGGCGGAAAGCGGCCGCTGAAAGGAAGGAAGCTGGGCAGAGAGCAGCCTACCAGTGCTACCATTCACTACCACTACCACCAGGCACCTAAGGACTGGGCACTACTAGGGTGCAGAAAAACACGTCTTCTCCTTTCTTCAGGCCCCAGATCGACTTTGTCTGCCAAACAAGACTGGCGAAGACTGCGCCCAAGCACCTAAGAAGGAGTAGTAGTAATGGTGCTGCCAGTACCATGTCACACAGTACCGTTTTCCACCTACCGAGACATGTCACAACCTCTCCCCCGTCCCACGAACGATGCATGGCTCGCAGAATTCGGCCGTTCTTAGACGCATACATATCTGTAGAGCAAATCGGACGCCCTCCCAAGAAACAGCTGCTCTCTCCTCGCAACAGGGCGGAGGGAAAAGATCGCGAAGGGTGAGACATGCAGGCCTCCTCTGTCAAATACACGCCCCATCATCCCCGCCACGGCGCACCACCCACACCTAACCAACGCTCAAAGCCCATCCCTGTATCCTACTCAATTTCTCAGCTAAGCGCCAGCGACCTTCCCCTCCTCTGTCGCAGCATCCGTCGTCTTCTCCATCTTCTTCACCTGTCCTCTCCTCTATCTCCACCCTATTTCTCTTTCCTACCCCATCTCCCTCTTCGGCTTCTCGAAGCGCTTTTTCGTTAATTTGTAGTTGGGAGCGGTTTCCTTCTAGTTTCTCTCTCCTCATCCGTCTGTTTGCTCGTCGCTTCCTCTTATCGTCTTAACCTCTTCATCTCTTTCGGTTAAACAAACGGAGGATTTGCTCTGGTCGGTAGTTTCGGGTTCGGGTTGAAGTTTCTCACTTTCAGGAGTCATCCGCATCTCTCTACGCATCTGAGTTTCAGCAATCTGCGGTCGGCTCTTCTGTTTACTTCGTCCTCAATTGATTACGAGGCCCTCACGTTGTTATCTGCATCCTTATTTCATCACCATCAGTTTTTCTTACTTGGCAGTATAGTCAACCGCTTCGCTGGATAAGAAAAGACCAGAACTCAACGAGTTTCATACAATATTTTCTCGATCGCGTCATCGTCAATAATCGTCCCGATTACAGACAAAGTTGTGCTTTATCCAAAAATGTCTGCTGATGCTCAAAACTCTGCGCCCCCGGGACAAGCTCCTGCGACCTCAGCGTCTGCTCCTGGGCAGAATGTTTCTGGAACCAGCAACCACATGCCCCCCCCACCGCTCGCACCGGTGATCATCCCGCAAAACACCAACCCGATCCCTACCGCGATCACTTCGCCTATGTCGGTCTCAGGTGTCACCTCTCCTACGTCGGGGGGTGGTTTCGTGCGGCGAGCCGCACCCGAGCCTAACAAGCGAGCTCTCTACGTCGGTGGATTGGATCCGAGAGTTACGGAAGACATCCTGAAGCAAATCTTTGAGACCACCGGCCATGTCCAGAGTGTTAAGATCATTCCCGACAAGAATGTGCGTTCCCCTCTAAAATATGCCCCTACACAAATATTTTATATTATGTAGCGGTATACCCTAATCTACCATATCTAATTTAGGCCAAGGGTTACAACTATGGCTTCGTGGAGTATGATGACCCTGGTGCAGCTGAGCGTGCTATGCAGACTTTGAACGGACGGAGAGTTCACCAATCGGTAATCGCCGTCGTCATATTTTGAGGTGAAACAAGAGTTCTAACTACTTGAGGGGTTCGTACAGGAAATCCGTGTCAATTGGGCATACCAGTCCAACCAGTCCAACAAGGAAGATACTAGCAATCACTTTCATATCTTCGTCGGCGATCTTTCTAATGAGGTCAACGACGAAGTTCTCACTCAAGCTTTCTCTGCCTTTGGATCGGTTTCCGAAGCGCGTGTTATGTGGGATATGAAGACTGGACGTTCTCGTGGATACGGATTTGTCGCTTTCCGCGAACGCGCAGATGCTGAGAAGGCTCTGAGTACTATGGATGGTGAATGGTTGGGCTCTCGTGCCATCCGTTGTAACTGGGCGAATCAGAAGGGTCAACCTTCTGTCTCACAACAGGCTGCTATGGCTGCGATGGGAATGACTCCCACGACCCCCTATGGACACCATCACTTCCCCACGCATGGAGTTCAGAGTTACGATATGATAGTCACTCAGACCCCGCAATGGCAGACGACGGTGTACGTCGGTAACTTGACGCCCTACACGACCCAAAATGATCTGGTCCCATTGTTCCAGAATTTCGGCTATGTTGTTGAGACTAGGTTCCAGGCGGACAGGGGTTTTGCGTTTGTCAAAATGGATAGCCACGAGAATGCTGCGATGGCTATCTGTCAATTGTCTGGGTACAACGTAAATGGTAGACCGTTGAAGTGCAGTGTGAGTGTTCAAAAAACCCCATCCCGTCTTAGAGATGGCTAACGTTTTTAAAGTGGGGTAAGGATCGTCCCCCAACTGGTCAGTTCGATGGTTATTCTCCCCAGCAACCCCAGACCCCGCAATACCCTCCCAATACCCCTTCCGCCTACTATCCTCAGTATGGTGGGCCGATGACCCCCCAGGGACCTTCTGCAACTGCCGGTAGACCTAACGCTCTTCCAGGTCACGGGCCCCAATCTCCCGCCGGCCCATCCCCTGGAGGCAGATGGCAAGACAGTACTCAAGGGTTTTCTCCCCAGGCAGCAGCTGGTTACGGTGGTATGCCCCAAGGAGGAATGCCACAGGGAGGAATGCCGCAGAGTGCTGGTGGATACGGACGTGGCAATGGTCCTGCTACTCCTGGTGGTTGGGGAGGCGGTGCTGCAGGTGGCTTCGGCGGTAATGTCGGAAACGGCTTCGGAGGATACCAGTAGTAAATGCCACTTACCGATACGCCGGACGATCTCTTTAGCGATCAACTGGAAGAGTGGGATTATTGTTGGAGTAAAAGCCTTGCGAGCTTTGAGCAGTTCGACGGTAAAATGAGCATTGTTCAAAGGTTGGAGATTTGGGGAAAATAATTACTTTCTGTTTTCATGTTGTTTCTTGCTTCTCCCGGCTATTTCGTTCATTTTACCCAATGTGTTCTTATGTGTGAAGGGTGTTTTTCGTCTTACGATGACCATGACCAAATATTGTTCTAGGTTCTTTTCTGTTGTTTCTTTTCTGTTCGTCAGCTTTCCTGACGGTGGTTTTTGACGTTTTCTTGGATACTGTTTTATTCTTGTTGCCTCTCCGGCCATCATAACTGTTTCTTGAAATGATGGAGTACGACTTTCTCTCGTATTTTTGGGTCTTCTGTGATAAAATTTTTAGGCATTTTATCTCGGTTACGTTTCGTTTTGGGTTGGTTTAATCTTTCCTAGTATTACTTGCCAGTTTGTCGTTCTACGGTGAGTGTACTTCTGGGAGGAGCTGCGACCGGTATATTTGCCAAATACCCATGGAATTTGCTTTCGTTTAGGAGTGGACGATTCGATTGACACTCGATTATGTGGGAGGCTATATCTTGTTTTTCTTTCGGTGCAAATTTGGGCTGTAACGACGATACGAAGAGAGGCGTTTGACTGCTCTTTTTATATTCCGGGTTGTAATTGTCGGGAGGGTGTGGGATCGTGTTCGTTGGGTGGTTACTTGCAGATATGCAGGTTTATGGTTTATGGGTTTGGGACGGCGGGCTCCATTGACATCTTCCGCTTGGATAATATTCTCATTGTAGATACCTGTACCCATTACCAGTTATCGATAGCAAGGGGGGCTCCTGTGCCCGAATTGAATCGTTATCTGGTGAGATCTGACGATGAGAGGACAGTTGTGATTGAAGCCAGTGATGGTCACCCAATATCCGCCGAAAGGGCGTTCCTGGGGAGAGGACCGGAACGTACGTCACGGAGCCGAGTGAGGGGCTGTGGATAAATTCCGACGACGTCAAAAGTGGCAGCATCCTGCGCATGTAACGGAACAATTTCTCCGGTGACATGTCAGGCAAGGGTTCGAGAATCCCGGCCGGCGCAGACTGCAGGTCAGTCGTTGAATGCGGGAAGTTCAGTCCCCAAACCCTGTTCTGTGTAGCCTCGCAAGCAGTGCAACCGCTGATGTTTATTCCCTCCAATACCATCCGTTTGATGCTGTCCTAAACCCCTTGGGATTCGGAGGGGAGACTCTTCTGTTTTGAGCGAGGACGCCGAGTGAGACCGCATGAGCGACATCGGAGGGAGGATCCCGCAACATTCCGTGATCGCGCCACTAACTATAAGAGCGAGGCGCGGACCGAAGTGCCGAGCCGGCGCGAAAACTATGAGCCTTTGCTCCGTCTTCTTAAAGCTCGCCAGGAGTCAAACCAGACCCTTAGAAGTATATCGTCTTTCCATCGCAATTCGAGTCAGCAATCATGATGATGTTCAAGCGCCTGCTGCCAGTGTTCAGCCTAAAACCAGCAGCTTCCGCCTCGGCCACAATGTCTTCGCGCTGCTGTAGCCGAAGTTTGCATGTGCTTACAGCAGGAAGGCGAAACGCGGGTGTATCACGCGCTGCTCTGCTCGTTATTCCCCGCACAAAATTGTTGTATACAAATTCCCTTGCTTCTGGCCCATCTTCTGCTTTCCCCGCTCTATTCTCGACAAGCGCTTTCAAGATGGTATGTTTTTGGGCCCGTGTGTTTGGTGCTTGCGCATTTCCCTTGAGGTATGGTCGCTGATAGTTATTTGCTGCAGACTGGTGGAACTAGAATCGAACGTGATGCTTTTGGCGAGATCGAGGTGTCTTCGGACAGGTACTGGGGAGCGCAGACCCAAAGGTATGCAGTCGGATCTGTCCCGGAGGGGAGCGGGAGTGGAAGAGAGTAATCAGCTAACTGGTACTCGCTACAAGGTCGCTCACCAACTTCAAGATCAATCAGCCTTTCGACCGGATGCCCCCTCCAATCGTCAAAGCGTTCGGTATCCTCAAGCGTGCCGCGGCCACCGTCAACATGACCTACGGGCTGGATCCCAAGCTCGGAAAGGCTATTGAGCAGGCTGCCGACGAGGTCATCTCTGGCAAGCTTCTGGATCATTTCCCGCTGGTTGTCTGGCAGACTGGTTCCGGTACCCAGTCTAACATGAATGCTAATGAGGTTATCTCGAACCGTGCCATTGAGATGCTCGGTGGTGAGATGGGATCCAAGAAGCCTGTCCACCCCAACGACCATGTCAACATGAGCGCCTCCTCCAACGACACTTTCCCCAGTGTCATGCACATTGCTGCCACCATCGAGATCACCGAGAAGCTCCTCCCTAGCCTGCGAAGCCTGCATGCTACGTTCGAAGAGAAAGTGAAGGCTTTCAGCCACATCATCAAGATTGGCCGAACACACTTGCAGGACGCCACCCCGTTGACTCTCGGTCAAGAGTTCTCCGGCTATGCCACCCAACTTGCCTACGGTATTGAGCGTATCGAGGCTACCCTCCCCCGCCTGAAGCTTCTTGCCCAAGGTGGTACCGCTGTTGGTACGGGATTGAATACCAAAGCCGGCTTTGATGTTGCTATCGCCAACGAGGTCTCGAAGCTCACCGGTATCGATTTCAAGACTGCCCCTAACAAGTTTGAGGCCTTGGCTGCTCATGATGCTATCGTGGAGGCTAGTGGTGCTCTTAACACCCTTGCCTGTTCTCTCATGAAGATTGCTAACGACATCCGATACCTTGGGTCTGGACCTCGGTGTGGTCTTGGTGAGCTCAATTTGCCCGAGAACGAGCCTGGTAGTTCTATCATGCCTGGAAAGGTCAACCCCACTCAGTGCGAGGCCCTGACTATGATCTGCGCACAAGTTATGGGTAAGAACCCAATTCAATGCCGTGAAATTGAGTGATCCGAAACTAATGATGTAATAGGTAACCACATGGCCATCACTGTCGCTGGTTCCCAGGGCCAATTCGAACTTAACGTCTTCAAGCCTGTGCTCATCCGCAACTTACTCCATAGCATTGTCATCCTGGCCGACGGAATGAAGAGTTTCCAGGACAACTGTGTGGTTGGAATTGAAGCGAACGAAGAGAAGATTCACAAGCTGCTTCACGAGTCTTTGATGCTGGTCACTTGCTTGAACTCCAAGATTGGATACGATATGGCTAGCAAGGTTGCCAAGAACGCTCACAAGAAGGGTTTCACCCTCAAACAGAGCGCTCTGGAATTGGAGGCGTTGAGTGAAGCAGAGTTCAATGAGTTGGTTAAACCAGAGTTGATGATTGCGCCTAAAAACTAGAAAAGTGGCGGGCGAGTGGGTGAACGGCGTCATGATTTTTTGCTTTGCTTGGAATGTCGGGATTTTGTAGCATATATACCGTTGAGATTCAGCTCTTTTCTTGTATGTTGTTTCGGGGTTGCTTGAGGTCAATCGACTCAATGAATGAAAAAGAGAGCCGGTGGAGCCCCAAACCCTAAATTGGGCTAGAAATATTGTTGTTTAGAACGCTTGCGCTTGGACCTTTATACACATGAACAAATTACCGCTTCTCGACAACGCCTATACCGCCTCCGTAACCCCTCCCCCCCACGCTTCAGCCACTGGGTATCCCAACAGAAGTGGATGTTGGTCAGCCATTTATCCAAAGGGTCACTTCTCGCGTTCACCACCAGAAGTCACGCGCGTGTACACCTCCGTCTCTCTAACACTACTCGCTTTCTCCACGCTCCCTTCCATAGACGCGGTCTACAATCCACTCAATTTGCGAATATGTTTTCGCGCGCCATGAAATCCCACGACTTGTCCCGACCACCCGCCGCAACAACAATGCAAATTTCGTTGCAGGACGCGTTTATCACTAAGAAACCTGATATCCTCAAACCTGCTCAGGGGAACAACACCTCATCGTACCGGCCAATACAAGAGAGCAGCATGTCAGTCACACGTAAACGTTCATTCAGTCAACAGAACGGTAGTTTGGCTACCGTGTTCAACGCCAACTCTGCATTTCAGGAAAATGTCCCCCCCCAGACAATTGGTGACCCTCCATCGAATGGCGTGTCTGCATTGCACGATGCTGTATACTTCGACGACGCGGACTTTTCGGACGATGGTGATTTGGACTTTGATACCTCTGCTCCCATCCTCTATCCTTCACTATCGAAGGCGGCGGCTGCTCTGCCTTCTCCACCGCGTCAACCACAGCAGCAACCTCAGCAACATCAACAACAGCAACAACAGCAACAGACATCCGGCCAAATATCTCCTCCCAGACGTCAGGCTGTTGATACTTATGAAGACTTAGAGTTTCCACCCCAGCGTCCACAGCACCCTCAACCTCCACACCAACAGGAACCTCCTAGCAGTGCTCCAGTGCTTTGGTCTTCATCACCGGTGGAACACCTACAACCTGCTAAAAGACGATCGAATCCTAAATTAGAGGAGGTGGTGGAAGAAGCCGAACCACCCAAGAAGAAGCCTCGTACCTTCCCCTGGTTGAAGGGTCAAGAAGTGGTTACGGAAGAAACGGCTCCAGCTAAGCCGGCTTCGACTGGCAGGAAGGTTGGTAAACGGAATAGCTCGAACGATCTACACCAACCGTGGAACGAACCTTTTTCGAATATTGAGGCTGGGAAGAAAGAAGCAAGAAAACGAAACGCGGCTAAGCAGCAGAAACGCGCTTTTACCACGGCATCCGATGACCCAGAGGAAGTGAGGAAAGTAAGGAAGGGCAAAGAACCAATAGCGGGGATATTCTTGAGCGATGAGCAGAAAAAGGTTGTTGACCTAGTTACAAACTCAAAAAAACCCCAGAGTGTTTTCTTTACTGGATCTGCGGGTAAGTGCTCGCAAGTCCTTGGCTCCCTTTCGGATCATAGTTTCTTGTTTGACGCAATTGTTGAGACGGTGAGATGTAAGGGGGTGGATGTACATCGTTATATGGTGATGGGTGATAATCGGGATAGTTGCTAATTTGAAATGCGTTAGGTACCGGGAAGTCTGTTCTACTCCGAGAGCTCATCTCAGGTCTCAAGAAGAAACACAGGAAAGATTCGGATGCTGTTGCTGTCACTGCGTCTACAGGTCTTGCAGCATGCAATATCGGTGGTGTTACTCTTCACAGCTTTGCCGGGATTGGCCTTGGGAAAGAGCCTGTCCCCGATCTTGTCAGGAAGATAAGGCGGAATCAAAAGGCCAAAACCCGTTGGATTCGGACTAAAATCTTAATCATGGATGAAATATCTATGGTTGATGGAGATTTGTTCGACAAATTAGAGGCCATCGCGAGACAGATTCGAAACAATGGGACCTCGTTCGGTGGAATTCAGTTGATCATTACAGGCGACTTTTTCCAGCTACCTCCGGTGCCTGAAGGAGGTAAAATTGCGAAGTTTGCATTCGACGCGAATGCTTGGACTACGTGCATTACGCATACCATTGGATTGACGCAGGTCTTTCGTCAGCGAGATCCTGAATTTGCTCGTATGCTCAACGAGATGCGTCTGGGAAAATTGAGTCCAGAAACCATCGCGACTTTCCGCAAACTGAACCGCTCGATAGAGTATGAAGATGGTATCCAGGCTACGGAGCTCTTTTCTACTCGCAGCGAGGTCGATAATGCAAACAATCAGAAAATGCGTCAGCTCCCAGGTGAGGCCATGCGCTTTACCGCCTCCGATACCGGGACAATTACGGATCCGAATTTCCGCACCAAGCTCCTTTCCTCCTGTATGGCTCCTCCGATTATAGATCTCAAGGTCCATTCACAGGTCATGCTCATCAAAAATGTCGACGATTCCCTTGTCAATGGCTCCCTTGGTCGTGTTGTTGGGTTTATGAGCGAAAAGATGTTCGATTTGATGGGTGAAGAAGGCTTGTCCGACAGGGAGAAACATGGCGGCAGTACTATTGACACCTCGCAACGTTGGCCATTAGTGCAGTTCGCGATGTTGGATGGGACATCGCGACAGCTTCTGTGCCAACCGGAGCAGTGGAAAGTGGAACTACCCAACGGCGAAATCCAAGCTGCACGCAGTCAAATTCCCCTTATACTCGCGTGGGCATTGTCGATTCACAAAGCTCAGGGACAAACGCTAGAGAGAGTCAAGGTAGATCTTGGGAGAGTGTTTGAGAAGGGACAGGCCTATGTTGCGCTTTCCCGTGCCACTTGCAAAGAGGGACTGCAGGTGTTGAGGTTCGATGAGAAGAAAGTCATGGCTCACGAAAAGGTGCGGCAATTTTACAACAGTCTCTACACTGCGACGGAGGCTGCAAAGAGACTGGGGACTACCGCCGCCACTGTTACAACTGCAACAACCACAAAGAAGACGAAAGCTACGCTCTTGAGCAAACCCGCTCCAGCGAGAAATAGTCGAACTGAGGTGTTCGAGATTGATTCTGACGAGGACGACTTAAGATATAATAGTGCCGTGTACTGACCATGTCTTTTGTTCTGGGGAGTGGAGCTATCATCTTAGACAAGATTTATCTGGGACAGAGGCGTTTGAGATTATATTATGGTGTGGGGGGGTTTTTTTTTTGCGTACATTGTA
>Ga0307512_10000119_pt1 | contig 100439 bp, 86 predicted proteins | sample 14_EM_MG_FD_200267 | JGI IMG/M metagenome (GOLD analysis project Ga0307512, IMG submission 200267) | Populus trichocarpa ectomycorrhiza microbial communities from riparian zone in the Pacific Northwest, United States - 14_EM | ecosystem: Host-associated > Plants > Roots > Unclassified | place...
AGAAATCCTCCAACACCATCAACACTCTCTTTATATACAATTCGTCTGCCACCTCTCGAACCATTCCTTATGCTCCGATGTACCATCCGAATCTTATCCCATGATCTTACACACCACTCTGTTATTCCTTATCGTAACAACCACGCCACATCGTCTGACATCACAACACCTCTTAACCACTTCTTTTATCTTACTAAATTATCCCGCCACCATCTCGCCGCTTCCTCCGCGTCTTCCAACGTCTCCGTCTTTCCGTAACACAATTCCTTCCGCACCACCCGTATCTTTCTTCTATTATTCCCAGGTATCACCGTACCTGCCTACGCCGTGACAATGATTAGTCTGGCTCCTACTCTGAGGAGAGCTAGCAGGTACTTCCCACCTTTTCCCATGATTACCACCAATGCCTACCATTTCCTATTAGAATGTCAACTGCTTAGATTTGTCAATTACTGCCTGCAAATCATCCTCATCCTCATCCCCACTCTCCTTTTAATCTCTATTGGCAGAATCCACATTACTTTTCAAATGACCTGATGCCGAGCCTGCTGTAGAAGTCCACCATCGGAATGGTGGTTGGCTAATGAACCAGGTTGATTGATCATGGGAGTAGTGCAATTTGTACCAATATTGCCTATCTGTTCAGCTCCTCCCACACCGAGATGTCCATATAGGTGTTCTTCGGGTACTGTATTTGGTGACATGTATTGGGTTCTCTCTCCAGATACTTCAGTCAACTGAAGACCCATTTTTGCAACCAACTGATTCACAATGAACTGGAATGACACTCCAACCTCAGCTGCCACAGCAACGAAATATCTTGGATCTTCATTGTCGTATATCTCAACTCCCTAGCTATTGAAAGTGACAATATGTAATCCCCTATCCATAACCCTTGGAATAATACACAGGAGGTGAGAGACCTACATCACAATGATCATCATCACCAAGATCTGAATTGTGATATCTCAAGAGGATGGCTTGGAATACAGATTACTGTTCTTCCCCTTCTTGGTAATCCCTACAGCATAAGTGTCAGCATTGCCACAATGCTTCAGCTTTATTCCTGAAATGTCATCCTGTATCTGAAAGACCATGTGGTCCAATATCTTCGTGTATACTGCTGCTAGCGTCTTGAGAAGAGTCTGAGCATCCATGATCTCCATATATGAGTGGTGCAGCAATGGGTCTTTGCCGAGCTAAATTATCAATTGAACAGTTCAATATTGCTTCACTCTATCTGTAACTCTATTCCAATGTGTCAATTCATCCATTGCAGTAGTATGCTCTATGGCATTGTTAAGCTGCTCATTCTCCTTGCTGACTATACTGTAGTCATGCTTCCATCCCCTCTTGTGTGTCACCTGCCCTCTTCTCTTGATGACAGCTTCATGTTCAGCTCCTGGGACTTCGCAATTGACTTGGCAGTAGAAGTCATCCCTCTATTGTACATTTCAATATCATAAATTATACTCCACCGTGTATTATGGCACATCTCTTTTGAAAGGCACCTTCCTGCAATTTTTGCCAATTTATAATCACCATATGTTTGATGCAGCTGGGCACATATCTTGATAGGCTGTTTTTGCTGAGAAAAGAAGTGCAGGTTGGTATATTTTATATCTGACAAATTCGTAATGCATAAAATAAATTGTTTATTTATATGTTGGACACATACACAGAAAGTAGAGTGACTGCGGCTCATCCCATAATTCATAACACCAAGCCATGTAATGACAGCACTTCAAATCTTCTTCTCACCAGTGCATTGCATACCATCGCCAGATATATATCTGTTACACAATACATTCCAAACTGTGAGATGAGAGTTAAGGCTGCCAAGTGCAGCTTCAGATATCATAATACTACTCTATGTACGTGAACAGCAATGTCTTCTTGTGTCGTATCTTTACCACTAGTTGATGTCCTCAGTCGTTGTGTGTGATGGGGGTGCTTTCACCTCAGTAACTGTACCTCTTTATGTACCTAGGGATACTCAAGTAAGGACTAGGTACATGACCGTAGTTCCTATCATATTCGTCTAAACATATCTCCACACAAAGTGCATCGTCAACCTGTACAAATCGAATATGCTAACAGGACAAATATGTATACTCGGATCAGATGCTAGTAAATGGATAGCTACTAAATCGTATGGTGGCGTAACGCAATGCTGACAATATATATAACTCGTATAATTAATCTCGGTTATTAATTCATATCGTAAAGTGTGTTTGTATAATCAATCTCAGTGATTAATTAATAATGTATATTTGTATAATTAATCTCAGTGATCATTTGATATCATAAGGTATTCAGTATAATTAATCTGGATTATTGAATAATAGTGTAAGGTGTGTTCATATAATTAATCTCGGTGATAAAGTATTATCGTGGCGGTAATATTTTGCCCGTTGATAGTGCAATCTTAATTGACACTTATCTTCTCAAAATCTTCCTCTGTCTCTTCCTTGATACATCTGGCATTTAGATACTGTCAGCAATATTGCATCTAAGCATAATGTCCCTCAATATTGTACTTTTCCTTCGCGTGGTAACTTACGCATCCTAGCTCTCTGTTTCGAAGATTGTTTTCCAAATCGCACAGCTTGTGCCTTATTAGTATACTACTTTTCCCTTCCTGATGTATTTTGGGTAGTAATGAGATCTGGCAAATAAAGATTCTGTTCTAACCAAATGTTTGAATCAGAATTCAATTCGGTAATATCTGAGTCCGCGATTGACGATTGATTTCTTGGAAGTGTCTCCTAACGGTGCAATTACCTAATTGATGACGTAATCCGAAGGGAATATTTCAGTATGTCGGTATTATATTAATATATCCGCAAACTGAATTATACTTTCCAGCAACTAAATAGTCTGTGCTACAAATAACCGATTTTCCCTTTCGAAACGATCTAGGATTAAAGATAATGCGGCCAGTATGATGTCATATTCGTTATTGAACTTGTGCTCAACCAAGGGGCAGTGGCACCATTTACAATCATAATAGATAATACTAATATAATTGAAGATGATAAGCATGATAATAAGAACTGAAAACGTCGATAATATTTCGGCTTCTTCTTCGCAGGTAGTTATGGTAGGTATCGTTCGTGCTTGTGGGGCTGTCCTTTGAATGTCGAAGCATTGCTGTCTCTTGATAGCTTTCTGGTATTGTATGATTGAGTTTTAGGAGTTACTGCCCCTGGAGGGCCATCATCATAAATCATGGATTGCTATGATCTCATCTGTCATATCGTAGAGTACTACATATTGAGCGTTAATCCCTCTTGATAGCGGACCACGCATCCCAAAGGTTATTGTGTATTGCATGATTTGGTTTGCAGAGTTACTCTCTCCAGAAGGCCATCATCAGCAATAAGATTTAATCAAACAGTAACTTCAACTTAGATAGCTTGCAACTTGTTTGTTCAGGTAGTCAGAACCTCTCCTCGCCCGACGTGGTTATTTCCAGGGCTTTAAACAGATTCCTTAATTATATCAAGACACAACCTCACCCTTCAGGCTTGTTGGTTTATCTGCTTCAGAGGCTATACGTGGCGGCCCACTGAACCTCTGTCGACATTTAATTATGACAAATTACCCTGCCCGTTTGTTCGGAGGTTTATCCGGTTATGCCCTATGTCATAATCAATCCGACACGCCATGCTAGGGTCGAGACTGTGCTCACCAACCGGGGAGTGCCCAAGGTGTTCCGATTCCTACTGGGGAAACAGCTTGAGATCCCACATAATTGCATATTGGCTATCGTCTGCCTGACATGTCAGTCGCTATCTAGTGGTCGATGCATCTAGTCCCACCTATCACAGTTCAGTGAATCTGGTAAGAAATGACTGGGATTTCTTTAAGCTCTGAAAGCCTACGACCAGCCAAGGATACTGCATCATCAAATCAATACAGATTAATTGTACTATCAATGAATCCACTACCAACGAGGCACGCTATCAAATCGACACCAGGTTCCCATGAAATCCCACTAAGGATCACAGGACTGGCATACTGGTATTGTCCAGGATAGGTGTTATGTATTCTACGCAAGTAAACTCCATACCATATATCATTCTGACAATCACACAAGTACCATTACCTCTATTAGAAGAGAACCCCTAACATTGTGCTCAAATACTCACTACATATGCAATAGACTAAATTAGCCAAGTTTGTATAAATTATAATATGAATGGGGCAGTTTAGAGTATAGATAAGATGGAAAGTTATTTCCACTGCAATTTGTATTTCAATAATCCAAATAATGAACAAAGTGGAAAGACAGATGCCAAGTCAGATATGCAGTCTTATGAGTGTAATAACATAATAGCTGAAATACAGTAGCCAAAAGTCATTTCCCCCTCCAACATTGTAGATTTTGTATAAACAATATACAATTTAGAGTGAATATTCAGACTGCCTATTATTGCAACTTCAACTGGCAATATAAATGAAACTCAAAATACAAAATAATATACATAAGGGCTGATACTGTCAATTTTTGGGTTTTGCTATGCTTGAAAACTTAATTTGAAGTAGTGATGATCTTGATATCAGGGGACAAGATGGTAACAGTTCATAACACAGTTGTAATATGTATTCAATTGCTCTGATTTGATTCTGATAGAACCATTCCAGTTACAACAAAGTAGAGATGTATAACAAAACAGATTATAACTGGTTATTGTACTAAGTACAGTAAATACTACATTGAAGGATAGTATAGTCATTCCTGCAATATACAATTTATTCTCACCGATAGTACCAGCAATAATCATATCTAAGTATAAGCGGTACTAGAGTGGCCATAGCTTTATGATGTCTTGCAATTTGTACTATTTATTGAATAGCCTTTCCCTATACTATTTCAGTACAACTGAACATCTTAATTAATTCAAATGCACATATAATGGAAATACATATATAATTGAATAAAACCACAAGTTTTGAACTGAATTAGTTTTCATAACAGCAATAAATACTAATATGTATACTGAATACTGGATAGATTATACTATTCAAACATACTGGGAGATTAATAATACATCTGCTTTATGTTCAAGAACTATGGGAAAGTGAATTTGGATGGTTCCAAACAATATAAGAAATCTGAAATGTTAAAAACACTGTGGTACAAAACGCACATTGGACAGCCAATATGAAAATACTCTGATTTGCCTTGGATGCAGACTGGAGTCTCAAGTCTATATGTAGGGTGAATACTTGATACTTATTCAGATATATATCATGACTGTCGTAATACTGCACATTGGATTCCTGTAATGGGTGGGGTCAGACATAGACAAAGTTTGTAACAATAGTATAATCAGATTTCAACTCAAACTCAAAGTTCATATCAAGAAACAACACAAGAGGGTCAAGGTGACATCCCAAGCCATACATTTTCGTGCTATACAAGACAATGAGTAAAAAGTGAAGAAAAGGAAGTTCTTCAATAATAAATGTGATTCTAATATATATAGTTGCCCCGCTACCCACAAATAATCTGTCATTCTTGGATGTATTTCCCAAATCCTTCCTCATGCTGTTACACACCATCAACAACATTCTTATCAATACAACCATGCCACACCATCTGACATTGGAAAGCATCAGACTATTTCCTGCAATGCATCTGACCACTTCCTTATAATACCGAATATTTCCCTCACCACTACACTCACATCTCCCACCATTCCTTCCTTTTCTAACATTGCCATTATTCAATAAGTTTCTCCATTACTAGCCAGTTACATTTTGCCCACTGTCTACCCCACTATCACTCATAGTCTTCCAGCATGACAGGGTCCCCCACTGAGCCATGTGGTCATTCTAGTGGTTTTGCTAATGGTCTGGGTTACAAAGGATATTCTTGTTGGAATATATCAATAGCTTGTAAGCCATCGATGAAGTTGTCAGGATTCCATGGAAAGGAATCATACCTTATTCATCAGTAATGCTGTTGGGAGGTGTTAGTGGTCAGGGTTGCCAGGCGGTCATGGGATGTGTCCAGAGCCGGGTAATGGCCAACCTATATTCAGATCACCTGGCAGACTCAACTCCATACTGAATGTTATACCTCTTACTGCTACACTTCATATCACTCATATCCATGTACAACTGTATATTTTAAACCATTTTGTTACACCCGTCCAGCTCCAGCAAATGCGCCCATGCACTGTATTCAATTATCGGAAATCGGATACATTTCACTCACCAGATTACACAAATGCACCCTGCATTCAACATGTTGCAACACACATGAAATCAAGCTGTTACAGTCAATTAGCCTCCATGCCCCGGAAGAAAATACAGAGAAACCAATTCTGGATAGGTACCATGTCTGTGAGCATAGAATCCATTCGAGTAAGGTTTGACCGAATCTTGCCTATTCCTATGGATCACATTTGTGTACTACCTGATGATCCCATCATTGGAGATGATCCCATCATGACACAGGTTCACCATGAAGCCCCTGGTTTCGACAATGAACAGAAAGAAGAACACAAGGATGATTCCACCTTCCCTGAAGTTGAGCATACTCGGGGCGGACATGATATCTTGACAGAGATCACTGAGGATGATCAAATAGTAATGTTTGAGCGAAATAAGATGCTACTTAAACTTCTATCGGAACAACCAGCCCAATGGACAGGAGAGAACACAACGGACTGCCAACCTCATAAGCAGACAATTCAACATCAGGCCAGAGTATCTCGGAATCCATACCAAAATATTCAAGCAGGTCGACTCCTTACCATTCTGTCGCAGAGCGCATGTTCTGGATCAGTTTCTTATCCAATTATTGTCAAACTTCCGATTCCATATGCACCTATTCGCAAGAGGTAATCCTGATCAAATCAAGTATGTAATTACCATTCTTGACACCAGGAATAACCTCCTGGACTCAGCTCAGCAACAACCAGAGAATACAGACCCATCCATGTGAACATGTGACCCATGAGAGGCCATGGCCACATGCGTAGAGAATTTCAAATTCATCATGAACACCCTTCAAAACATGGACAAGGATAGATATATGTGCCTCAACTGAGCAATGAAGGCCGTGGAGGAGTATCATCCACTACCAAACAAATAGGTCAGAGTCTATGCCAAGTCCTTGAAAGCAGCCTGGAGGAGAACTGGCTTGAGTCTGGTCATGCGTGAAGCAGTCTGAGATCATGTGGCATGGCCAGGCCTGCCACACGTATCCCAGATGAAACTCAGACCAGGTATCTGCGGCAGCCAAGACTGACTGAACACACTTGACCAACTCTTTGACTATGCGGATGCTGCAGAGTTCAAACCAGACAATAATAATCCCGGACAACATCAACAGCAAATGCAATTGGGAGACTCTCAGAAAGGCAGTGATAAGACATGCAACTTCCAGCCATCTATCTCTGAACCTGTGGAATACACTTTTGGTAATTCTAATAATTCCAATAATTCCAACGATTCTGGTACCAGGAATTCAGCATCAGGCAAGGCCAATATGCCCTGTGCAGGCAGCTGTGCCAACTGATCCCCAGTGGTGTGGCTTTCAAAGGAAGTCTATGAAAGTGGAATGGCAAACTGCTAATGCACCTGCTCCAGCTCTGGAGACCGCACAATCTACCTCTGTACCAAATATACCAAGTCAAACCGACCTGACCAGAACACCCGCAAAAACAGTCAGTATAACGACAAACAAATTAAGCGCCAAAAGTTATTTGATACGCTGCAGTAAACCAATTGGTCGGTTTCTCTGGATATCAAACTCAGCAGAAGAGGCAGCACAATGCAGAGTACGGATTGCAGGACTTGGGAAACCCAGCCTTATTCGCAACCTTGGATGAAATACAACCACACCATACAGCAATAAAATCAAGAGGCATTCTTGAAGGTTGGGCTCTGATGTGAAGTCAATATCTACGCTGTATGGAGAGACCACATTGAACACATAGCATCCATGAAGTCCTGTTACGCAATATCCACAGCAACATGCCAGGAGTTGAACTACTGATAAACGGCAGTGCAACAAGCATCATTATATTGCCAAGTCTTCTGAAGTGACTCGACCTACCCCATGAACTAGCATTCATCTCCACTGACAGTTTCAATGGCCAGGTGATGGTGTCTGCCAAGGTGAGCTGATAGGCAACCCTCTTAGTTCAGTATTTCAAAAACCTTGCACCAGCTGACCAATTGGAGGTTATAGTCATCCTGTTGAAGGCATACAATGCAGTCTGCAGCTTGCCTCGGTTTAATGCAAGAAACCCGGAAACTGGCTCAAGCAAAGGTTGATTGGCCACCCTATACCCACCAACTGGACATCAACAGGTGAAGATTCCAGAAGCAGATCACACAAGTACTCTGCTGAAACACAGTGAGGGAAGGAAAAAGGCTAAGTGTCCCCTGGATATACAACTACTCAGGGCTACCCCAGTTGATCATCACTAACCAAGTGAGGAAGTGGTCTAGGCATTCGCCAAACAACTTCGAGGATGTCAAAGGTTGCTCAACGCCTCGCTGGAAGGTATTACTGAAGGTGAGAGAAAGAGCAGGATGCTGAATGCGTGAGCAGGAGCAGTGGCGGTAGATGCAGTAGCAGAGTAACACAGTGACAGTGCTTGAATGGCTGCTACCAGCTCAGGGAGATACAAATGGTGAAACTAGTCAATGGGAATTGGACCTATTGTGACAAACTGGCTCATCCTGCCACCCCCAGACCCCTTCCCATCTTCTCTCTACCAAAGCACAATACAATGCTGACAAGGAGAATGGGAAGAAGAACAGACATAGTTAATGTGCAGATGATAATGAAAGATGATGCGGGTTGTATCCCTGCACAATATCAACAGCTTGTGGAGGTCTTCATCAATGTGAAGACTGAGGCACTCTTGCCACAAAGGCCAATTGACCACGCAATAAATCTGGAACTCGACTACAATCTCCCATTGGGACAAATCTACAACCGCTCACAGTTCCAACTGATGATACTTCTGACCTACATTGATATGATTCTGACAAATGGCTTCATCCAGCGATCAATGATGTCCGCCTCAGCACTGATCCTGTTTGCGAGGATGAAAGATGCAAGACTACAGTTATTTGTCAACTATTGAGCTCTCAATCTGGGTATGGTAAAGAATAAATATCCACTTTCATTGAAAGCTGAGTTACTCTATCAAGTGCGCGAAGCCTGGATCTTCACTAAACTGAACCTCCAGAATGCCTACAACCTGATCCTGCGAAATACAAGTGCCAGGGTTATGACAGCATCGCAAACCGGGGATGATTTGTTCAAATGCCGAGTTATGCCCTCTGGGTTATCAAACACCCAGACTTCGTTTCAGGCTTACTATCATGATTTGCTAAGGCCATACATTGATGGCTTCACCATGTGTTATACTGACAATATACTCATCTACTGAACCAATGAAAAGGCGCATGAAGACCACATCTGAAAAGTGCTACAGCACCTACTTCAATTTGAGCTATATCGCAATGCCAGAAAGTGCTGATTTGGAGTCCAGGAAATCAGCTTTCATGCATTCTTCATTAACTCTGATGCAGTTGGCCAGGAGTCAGCCCGCATAGCCACATTTGAAAACTGGCTGACTGCGGAATTAGTTTGGGATGTGCAAGCACTCCTGAGATTCATGATCATCTACCAGAGATTTATCGACAAACATGCAAACATGACGACTTCCATATCACACTTGCTAACGAATCGTGGCTCACAGAAATGGGAATGGACTTAGGATGCTGAACTTAGTATTCGAAGGATCTATAAGTCATTCACACATGCACTGAACCTCCAGTATATCGACCCACAACAACCAATCATTCGGCAGATCTATGCAATTTGCATGGCAAATACCAGTATTCTTAATCAGTATGGCGGATTTGGGATTTTTTACCTGTCATTTATTACTATTGAACGTGCTCCCCTGCCAAAAAGATCTATAACCTGTACGAGCAGCAGCATTTGGCCATTGTGAAAACAATGACACAAAGAATGCAATCTCGAGGGCACCAATCACAACATAATAATCCATTGCCGCCATAAGTGTCTTGAGTACTTCGAAACATCCACAGTGCTCTCCCAATCGTAGGCCACGTGAACAAATATTCTGTTCTCTTACGGCTTTGTCATGGAACCTTCGACAAAGAAAATGAATGCGGCCTCATCGAAAAATGACAATTGCCAACCATAAGACTGGTCAAAAGAGACCGATGGCTTGCTACTGCCAACTTTGGCCACTACTGCCATTGAACCACACAATACCCTCCTTCAGAAACTCCAAATAGCCATGGCTAGTGACATGATGGCTGCTGAGATCAAACGCTGGATTGTCAGCACTCAAATCATTTTTAGGCCTGACCAGTGAATACCAGACGAACCAGAGGGAGGCTGGAATAGTCAATGGAAAGTAATCGCAGACACTTTCACCTATGAAAGAAGAATAACAATACCAAAACAAAATCTGTTTTGCGGCTAGGTAATATGCCTTATCAATGGCAATACTCAATGCGATCATTTTGGAGCACACAGAACTGCCGAGCTAGTATTCTGAAATTTCACTTGGCCTGCAATTGATGCCACCACATGAAAATACATCACTGAACACAAACTATGGCACCAAACCGGAGCACCACAGCACACCCACCACTACACCAAGACTCTGCTACCACCACCACCACCACCACCACCATCATGATCTTCAGAAGAAGTTACCATAGGCTTAATCTCACACCTCCCTAAGAGAACAGCCTGCATGTATACCAAAGTCTTAGTAGTCATCCATCAAGTGACAAAAATGGTAATGTACCTCCCTTGCTGGAAGGATGTTGACTCACCATTGCTGATAGGAATATTTTTTGAACTTGCGATCGTTGAAAGTGGCAGACCAGACAACATTATTCCCAATTGCAGAAAAGAGTTTAGCAGCACATTCAGGAAACAAGTTTGCTCACAGCTAGCCATCAATCGCACAATGTCAACTGCTTTCCATCCACTGACTGATAGCTGGATGGCATGGCAAAACCTGACAATAGATCTGTACTGTCAGGCCTTCTGCAACTATGAGTAAGCTAACTGGATTGCACTGTTACCTTTGGCAGAGTTTGCTTACTACAATTCCATTAGTCACTCAATGCAGATGACACCATTCTGGGCCGACTACTGCTATGACCTACCACCTCAATTCAAGCCACCAAAAGCCCCAGCAAAATTCACTCGGAAGTACTGGTAAATGCAACCATTTTGGGATAGGAAGTGACCAATACCCTTCACTCAGAGAATGTGTTGCAAGCCCACGTCCAACAATCAACATATGCCAGCGGAACAGACATGATATTGAAGGTCAGGAATAATGTATGGCTATCGACTTAATGCTTCCAAACGACTAGACTGCCAAAGTACATGCACTTCAAGCACACCGTACCATGTATAGTATGTATAATCATCGAAAAGATTGCATACAAACTTGACCTCCTGAAAACCATGCATAAGCACAAATATTTTCCACATGTCGCGGTTCAATTACAACTCACCGCTGGATATAGGACAACCATCATCGGAACCATATCTGCATATAATTGATGATCAGGATGAATGAGCGTCCAAACAGATCCTGACTCAAAGCCGCATTACCGAAAGCTACACTTCCTGGTGCAGTGGGCCTGATATATCCACATATGCACAAGCTGGGAGCAATTCAACAACCTAAAAAGTGCTCATGCATTACACTACGAGTTCCACTGATACCACCAGATAATGCCACATAGTTGAAGGAAGTAGGATGACAGAAATGGAGGAGTTGATGGGAATAGAGATATGGAGGTTACGGTCAATTGGGTATTTCCTTCGTTCTATTCTTTCCTTTCTGTGAATCCCAATCTTGTACACATGGCATCGGCACATGCTTTACAACCTTTAGAATCCAGTCACTCAGAGGTGGAATTTCCACATGCGCCAGGTCTGCCAGAAGGCTACACTGCATGGTACGGATTAGTTGTGCAACTTATGAGATTATCCCAGTGTGTATGCAGATTATTTGTTTTGTTCTACTTGCATGTAGCAACCCAAGATTTCTGCCCTAACAGAGGGGGATGATGTAACAGTGCTGTCAAGTATAAGGGGTAAGGGTTGACGGGCAGTCATGTAAGGTGAGCAGGGCTGGGTAACCTCCAACAATATATTGACATTGCCATGGAGACTGAACTCCATACTGAATACCTTACCACATCCTTCGACACTTGGTTTCAAGTGCATCTGTGTGCAACCATATATGTTAAACCATATCCTAACACTGCTGAGCACCGGTATACATGCCACTACACTGTCAAACAACATACTGTCACTGCTGTCGATGCATTCAAGAATCCTCAATACTTGGCACCTAATATCCATCCTTGCTATATACCCCTACCACAGGGGGTGGGCATATAACTTATCCCATAAGGGAATCCTCCAACACAGGGTCTAAATATGATACCTGCTGTACCATTGGAATTGTCTCTGCCTCAGGGATACGCAACTGACATACATAAGAAAATATCAACCTGCTTACGCTGAATATTCTGAGACTTCTTCAATCAAGCATCGATAAGGGTTGAGTATTTCGAAGATATTTAGTTGCCACTGACTCCTGCAGTTGCCTCTGAAAATTTGATGGCAGCATTCATGAACAATTCCCACCTTCCTCCTGAATAGCCTGTGTTTGCCACATCTCATCACTGAGGTGCTCATGGATCTGCTACATCATTTATTGGATAGCATGGGCATCTATCCATCGATGGTTATTGCTTGGTTACTCAAAATAGATGAATGTCATTGGTGGCTCAATCCCTTGGGCAGTGCCAAAGTGAATGAACTTCATCATTTCTGATGCTCCATTATTCACTGCAAACTTAGCCACAGGTACCCACTTCACCCGATCATCCTGATGGTGGTTTATGCACACATGGAGGTACAGTTCCATACAGATGTTCATCTGTTCCATTTGTCCATCTGTCACAGGAAGAATGCTGTTGTGAGCTTTGGTTTAAGGCCAAGGTATTTGCACTACTATCCCCAAAATACGATAGCAAACTGAGATGCTTGAACTGATAAAATGGTTGATCGAAGCCCATGAAGACAAGCCTCATGTCAAAGGAACCGTTCCACAACTCCTTCAGCATCAACCATTGTATGCCAGGTTTCAAAATGTTGTATGTTTAAATGATGGTCCACCACAACCCAAAAGTGTCAATCCCTTCATATTCTGGTAGCCCTACCACACAGTCTACTCATAAACCTTCACAAGGTGTTTCAGAAACTGACAACGGTTGGAGCACTCCAACAATTGAATGGCTGCAGTTGCATGAACATTGAGAATGGTAACAGTTTTGAAAACAAAGGTCAACTTTCTTCCATATCTACTTTCAGTAATACCATCTATCCCAATAGTTGAAAGTGATTGCCCATGCTAGAAGGCCTGCAAGTGCAGTATCATGGCATATCTGAATCAATTGTAACCATTGTTCATTACAATCTGGAACATTCATCCATCCTGTATAATACATCCTTCCTTTCTGATGCACACATTCCGATTCTGAAATATCCTTCAGGCTTTCCATTTGCTGTATTCCTTAAACCAGTTTTCCTGGAAACCATTCAATTATATACACCTGCTCAAAAGGATTAGGTATAACATGATAGCCCTTCCTGAATGGGTAGACTATCCGCAAACAACTGCAATTGTTCGAATAGATTCAGCTTCTTTAGTACAACCTGTTCTATGTTTTTCCAACTTTCATCCCCTCCCCCCCCATTGGGAATGTACCAAGGCCTGGTTGTTGGGTAATCTGCTTTTCTGTTCAACTCTCTGGGATGATTTACTATATTACACTCACAACAAGACAAATATGGAGACAATGTTACTTGGCACTGATTCAGAAGACAGTTAGTCATAGATTACCTGATGCTCCTATCAGCCATTGGTAGCTGGGTGCAATACTCTGCCCCTGTGCATTCTGGTCCCCAACCTTCCAAGGCTTCAACAATAGTCATGCATAACTTACCATAGATATTCTCATTGCATTCTGCTAGCATATGTGTTTTTGAACAATATGCTGCTTGATATGATACCCTGCAATCATTATATTGTCAACACACATCAGTAGAGACATAATTTGACTCAGCTGTTTCGATAACTACCCTACAGTAGTTGAATGGTCGAAATATTGGAGCAGTTGTACATGCATTAACCATAGTATTGACAGCCATCCGCTTTTCTGATTCTCACCAAAATGGTTTATGCTTCTTTGTAGGTCATGTTAACTGTTCCAGTTTCGGTGAATACAGAGAAACAAACAGTCTCTTAGAAATGCAAAACACCAGGAAGTATTCTATCTCAAAAAGGTTGTTCAACTTTCAATAAACTGTTTGATTCATATAGCTCCAATTTCTACTGTTTCAACCTCAGCTTGTTCCCTTGATAAGCTAGTTGAGGACATTATAATCCTCCAATACCTAACGGTATTCTTCTGGAACTTGCACTTCTCCTATTTCACATACAATCCTGTTTCCCACAATCAGTTCATCACCCACTCAATATGCTGCATACATTTTTTCTCCTAACTGTTATATAACCAAGATGTCCACTAGTTATGAAGATATAATACCATCAGATGGCTTTCGAATGATTATATTAATATAATCTGGAAGTCGTGTGGGAACGGTTGTTATTCCCATCTGCATTATGGTGAGTTCAAACCGTCCATATCTTTTCCAGAATGCTAATTACTGTACATCCCCACATCAGCAAAAACTGCATTTCCTTCATCAAATATATTTGGTTTATTGTACCTACAAACTCAAAAAAATGAAATCGAGGTATCCCTGCTATATGGCATTTTTTCAACATTGCAGAGTGTTCTTTGAGTTGTCACGATGCTGTTTTCGAGTGTAACGACCAGTTTACCCACTTTTCCAAATGTGACAATCAGCACTTGATGAACGGTTCACGCTTCGTTTGGCTATACCCCAAATGATCTCTGGGCATACTCCTACGTCGCTCAATTCGATTAGTCCTTGCGATGATGATGGTACTTGCTTCATATGTTTACTGAAGAGTGTAGTTCTTGTTGTTACAGGCCCTCATGACTCAATTTGACCAATGATAGATAAGATGCCGAAGTGGTTCAGGATATTTAATTTGTTGATATAGGATCGTTCAGTACCTTGCTGTTGTTCAACCATCATGGGAGGGTTATGCATCATCGCAATGATGTTTCACACATTTGCAATCGGACTTCAGTAACCAATCAGTTCAATTACATTTACAACTATTATGATATATTAACGAAATCTAGATAAAAGCAGCACACAAAGGAAATCCGAAACCTGATCACTGACACCATTCTTACGCTCCAAGCGACAACACACCCTGTACCAGCGTACTTCCATCGAGTACTCCCGTCTTCTCAATGCTGGTGATGTTGGTGATGTCGTTGCTGTTGCTGTTTCTGTTGCTGCATGGGATGGGCTGGCTGTTGCTGGCGGTTGCAGACCCACCCATAGGCAGAACCGCTGAGAATCGCATGCTACCTTTGGTAGCAGCAACAAAGCTGCTGAGACAATTGAAACAATTGTCGGGCTACTCAATCACCTTCTCCGGGAAATAATCAAGGTAGTCCTCATCAAAACCGCCCTGATCGATGTGAGGTTTGGCCATTGCTGGGTCATTACTAGTTGGGTGGATCCTTCGGCGAAACATACTGCGGATATTGTTGATCCTCTTGGCGTGAACCTCTGCCAAGGAAGCACGAAAATCCATGTCAAGATGACGTTATACATCTGTGCATGCATCAGTAACCGCATGATTAATATTCCTTCTGTCGCACTTAGGTTGTGCTCCACCTCCTAGACCAAATTCTGGCGGGACCCAAAACTTGCCAATTTTCCAGGCCAACAGACAACAGTGGATGGTGGTCGCTGTGAGGGCAATGAAAGTTGGGTTGAGTTCATCAATCAATGATGTATCTTTCATTCCCATTTGTCGTATGCCATAGAAATATGTCCAGTGAATAAGATCCACAATTTCGGTTGCTGCAAATCGAAACTTGCACTCCCGAATCAATTGTCAACGCAATGATTAAACAAAAGGCGAACTTTGACCTTACCTCACGAACATTGGTGGGGCATGTAAACCTGTCCTTGGCCAATAGACAGGCTACCATTGTTGGGATCTCTGTAGGCAACTGTGTTCAAAATCCGTAAATCAGGTCGATTGAAGTCTTGAAGCAGTATACCATCGCTGCATGGGAGCAAGTAATCTTCGGGAGAGCCTGACGCACAATGTCACCGATGACAACAATCATTCCGATGATTCATTTACCACCGAAATGTAGGCACGTGGAGGGTCTGATTTTCTGTGCGCTGGATCAATCTTTGCGATATCCACAACCTTCCACCAATGAATCTGGGCGGTCATGATCGCATACGGTTCAAACAGATTCACAAACATTGTATAATCGATAGCTAAAGGCTTTACACATGCCATGACTATCGCCGGAATGCCGGAAAGAGGTGTTTGGGCATTGTATTCTGCACCTACAATGAGGCCTGTCACGTCGTCAACCACGTGCTCATATTGCCACAGATTTTCAGTTTTCCATGCAACCAAATGCTCACCGGGTTTGTTTGAATCCTTCCTCTAGTAAATATATACATTAGTGGGCGAATTCAATCATTTAAACCTGTAATCGAATACCTTCTTGGATACCAGTGGCTCAGGCTCGTGTACATCCTCGTCCTCTGAGACAATCTGGACTTCCCAATGCTCAGAATGTAGTGGTTACGCCAATGTAGGAGTAAATGGAGATGCCGCGACTCGTTTTCGAAATGTTGACATAGAGGAATCCTTCGAAGGCTGCTTTCCGATTGCTTCCATGGATGGTCGCCTAAGAGGCTCGTCATCAGATTCTGAATTGTCATCTCGACTATCAATCGAATTGTCCGGTATCCTGCTGTGATTGTCATCAAGATCCTCGTCATGCATAGATTGTCTGCTTCTGTTGCTGCTGGAAGGAAGAGGAGGAGGAGGAGAAGTGCGGTGCCTTTGTGTCATAATTCAACAAGGTGGCGAATAATAAGTACGAAAACAGTGAAGAAGTCACAAACCGAAATGAGAATGAATGTATACGAAATGAATTAACGTGTTGTGTGAGGGAAAAAAAGTGTTGTTGTGATTAAACGCATCATCATGATGCATCCTTTTATCCTGTCAACGATTCTAGAATTTTGGCTTCTCTCGCCATGCACGCTTCCAACTCTTTGGATGGACTGGAACTCAGAACTAAGAATGGCTGGTGACAAGCATGCCACAGGGTTGTTGAATGGATTCCTTTCTTGAGAATCATTATCGCAACAAGCTAAAAAGTGTTTGTGTTTCACCAATCATTCAGGCTAACTTCTGCTGGGTAAAGATTCCGAACAACCAAATACATGATAGCCATACACGGAGTCCTATTGCTGCCACTATGCCTTTCTCATAATTAAAAGTCTCAATGATTAATCCCAACATTGTGAACTCTCAACACCGCCCTTCACGCATAAATGTGACTAATGTAATAATAAAACAAACAAAACACCAAAAAGTCTCCCAAAACCTCACTCAAAAACTCCAAATTATCACCCATCTGTCCACCCTCCAGAGTGCCAGAAAAATACCCACCCGCAATGCAAATCTTTGAACAACCGTCCAGCCAGTTCATTCCATCCTCACAACAACTAATTTGCAGCTGGGCGGCAGCTTGTACAATTCTTATTGGCCAAAGAGCCTGCAGTGGGAGGATTCACAATGTAATTTTGCTCATGTAGCCAAGCCACATCCCCATCAGCAACAACGCTTTGCTCGTAATCAACAAAGAGACCAAGAGCACAGTTTCAGATGACTTCATAGTCTCTCTGCTGTCTGAGGATCCTCCTTGGAAGCTGCCTATCGAACATTCCGAAACCTGTTTTCATTGTCGGGACGCTTCTTGGACTTGGGCGCCGCTTCTCACCATCATCATCCGATTCCTCCCCGATATCATGGATCATAACCTTGGCTGGAAGTTTGTTTGTTTGTGTGTAATCATATTGCATTCGGCCGCTGGTGGCCATGGCATATCCCGTACATATTTCCTCCCCGCTTCTTCTGTAACATAAACAAACAAAAGCAAAGTCGTGAGTCCTCTTCCCCACTAACAAAAGAAAAACCGCCAAGAAACAACATCAACTTTTACACCCCCTCATCACTCGACTCCTCGTGATCTGAGTTCTCCGCCTCCTCTACCACTCCACTAATTCTGCCAATGTCTGGATGAAATAAAAAATCCATCAGAGCCTGCGAACATTTTTCTTCTGCAAAAACTGGAGACATTGGCAACGAAATCTTTGGCATCTTCAAAACCTTCTCGACGCCCACAATCCCCTCCTCCCCCTCTTGCCCATCGGCCCAAAGCCTTTTTTGTTCTTTTTTCCATCTTTTACACCACTTAAACAAATGGTCTCTTGTCTGATATTCATGCCTGCACCACAAGCATTTCATATCACTTCTTTTTCTGATCCGCAATAGGTATTTCGCTATCAGTGCATGTCCTGACTATTGCTGATAAATCCTCGCCGCAATCGACTTTTCAGCTCCCATCACCGCACTGTTACCTCCCCTCTTCACCAAATCATACCAGTAACTGTGCTTTGACTTCTTCCACTTCTCTTTTATTTCTTTCTTACTTTCTTCCCATTTCAACTCAGTTAACTTTCATTTAATATGGGAGAAAGAAACATAATCCAAAAACCGTAATGGATTTTGCGTTTCGATATATCTTCCACAGTGCTTATACGCCACCTTTGTCGCTTGTTGATCCGCTTCTTCGTTGCCTTCTATCTCTTTATGAGCAGGTACCCACCGGTACTCTACCTGGATATTTTTTCTGGCTAATGCCTCAACCCAATTCATTGTCCGTAATGCTAGCACCTGTCCTGGTCCTGGCTCGTCCGATTGTATTTGTTTCAAAGTCGCTTGGGAATCTGTAAAAACTGTTACCCTTTTGACTTCTCTTTCACTGCCAACTGCATCCGCTATCTTCATCACTTCAGACATCGCATACATTTCCGCATCAAATGCTTCTTTTTGTCGGCCTAAGTGTACCCTTCTCTTTTTCCACCTCCTTTCCTCTTCCCATACCACTGCACACCCAACCCACTCATCTTCTTTTCTCAATCCATCAGTCCAAAGAACAAGTCCCTCCCTTTCTACCTTCGCCTCTTTCAACGCTTGTTCCTCATCCTGAATTATCACATTGCCTTTGAGGCATCTTTTTTCCGTTGGGAATGTCGTCCTCTCGTAGCTCCTCCTTTCGAAAGGTTTATCCTCCGGATTCAACTCATCAATTCCCTCCACCCATTGTAAGACATTCCTCTGTGTTTCTAACATTCTCCCTCCGCCTTGAGCATCGGGCATCATCATCTGTCTCAACTTATACTGGTGTACCCGGTTATTAAGAAGAGCCTTTCCTGGTCGTAAACCCACATCATTCGTCAATGCTTCTGGAGGTGTCATCCTACAGCATCCATTTATCCTTCGGCCCTGTTCATTCAACAACTTTTGCACCTCCTGAGCTCGATTTTCTTCTCCACGCCACCACAATTCAGACCCATACAACACTACTGCCTGAACCGCTGCAACTTGAATTCTTTGACATCCTTCCAGGCTTAATCCTTTCTTCGTCATTAAGGATCGTACCCTATTCTGCACTCTCCTTGCTTTCGCTAAGGTCTTTTTTGTGTGATCATTCAGGGTAAGCATATCATCCAGCCATACCCCCAACCATCTTGTTGCTTCTTTATTGTATGAAACCTCATGATTTTCTACCCTTACTCGGGCATTCATCTTTGGCTCCGTATTCTTACTTCATGAAGTAAACAACATCGCTTCCGTTTTTCCGATGTCGAACTGACAGGCATTCTTATTTGCCCAAATTGTTCTTTCCGCAGCGCATCTTTTCAGTCTTTGTGTGCATTCCCCCACATCCTCCTCCTCTACCACCCATGCCACATCATCAACAAAAGATATACCCTCGCTTCCACACTCTTCTTCCTTATGCTCGACTTGGCCAAACAACCCCGAAAGGTATATAATGAGAAGTACCGGCGACACTGGCGACCCCTGCGGAATTTCCGTTTCAACATCCATATTGTCTCCCTCCTTCCCATCCATCGACATTATCACTTTTCTATCTTCCATGAAGCTTTCCACCCACCTCACCAGGTCGGCTTCAAACCCCATCTCTTCCATTCTTTTTACCAAATTCCCCTTTGCCACGTGTGGAAAGGCTCCCTTGACATCCATCAACAGCACTGCTGCGGTATTCCCCCTCCCCCACGCTTCTTCAACTCTCTTCATTAACCTTCCAACCGCGTCTATTGCTGACCTTCTCTTTCTGCATCTATACTGTCCATCGTGAAGTAGCCTCCTTCGCTCACACTCCTCTGCTATTGCATCGGCTGGCACCTTCTCAACCACTTTTCCCAGACAATTTAACAACATTATCACCCTATATGCCTTCGCGACTCCGTAATCTCGCTTATTCGGCTTCGGTATAACCACCCCCTTCGCTTCCTTCCAAGCTCGTGGATGTACTCCTAACCTAAAAGATAGTCTAACGACATGAATTATTCTTTGCGAATCCCCATCCCACAATAATCGTATCGCCTGAAACCCCAGCCTATCCGGGCCAGGTGCTTTTTGAATTGACTGACTAAACAAAGCCTCTCGGATGTCTTGGTCAGTCATCGTTTTCCACATTTCTCCTCCCTCCTCTTGGGCCTTTCTCTCCACACCCTTCAAAGGTTTTGGAAACGCTTCTTCCTTTATCAACTCTGCTTTTTCCTCCCAGGACTCCGCCACAACCCCACTCCTGGATCTCAAAGCTTTTGTCGTTTGTTCTCCGCCTGGTTTCATATATCTCAACACTTGCCAGATCTGATCTCTAGTGGGTGAAGTTAGAAACTTTCTCCACATCTCCGTTTTTGCTCGTCGGATCATTCTTCTGAGGTTGCTTCGCTGCTTCCTAACTTGTTGTGACGACACCTCCCCCTTCTGTCTTGCTCTTTTTATCGATCCCAAAATTTTTCGATTTTCCGCGATCTCCACCATCCACTGCCTCTTAGATCTCGCGAAAACCTTAACCTTTCAGCAACACCGATTAAGATGATTAACGAAATTTCGCTGTATCCACTCAGCTTCCATTTGTACATCCTCTTCACTGCTCTTCTCATCCAACACGGGTCTCTTTGAGCTTTTATCCTTCCATTCTTTTTGTGCTTTTATATAATTTTCTTCCTCCTCCTTCAACTTAAGCCCATCAGTATCCCATCCTGTAATTTTTCGTAACACCTTGGCTCCTTCCCCTTCGTCCCATCTTAACTGGGCACACACAATCGCATGATCCGAAGTAGTTGCCAAATCTGTTGACGTTTCTAATCTATCAGCCATCGAAGCTCTAGTGATAAAATAATCAATATGTGATCCCGAAGTTTCGCCAGTTCTCGTATTCGAATCGGTATCTTCCCCGTCCGTGACATCGATCAATTCGTACTCATCCATAAGATTTTCCGAAAAGTTCGCATCTCATTTTGGTGGGCACTGTGGATCCCATCTATCACTGTGAGCATTCCAATCTCCTCCCAAGAGGATCTTTTCCTGCTCCATAATCTCCTTCCAGCTTGCTGTCTGTGCCGGTCTGCCTTGACTTCTCACTCCCCCCTCTTGTCTCAGCTGATTATACACATTCACCAATCTCATTTTTCTACCCGACGGGTATTTTATATCAAACACTTGAACATCTCAATCTCCCCCCTTATCTGCTTCAGAAAACTCCAGGTGTGAATCCCTTCTTATCGCGGTCATTTTCGTCTTCCTCTGACCAATCTATATCCTGGGTGGCTGATGTTATATCCCTCTCTTTCCTCATACTGTTCTTGCATCATTACAACATCCGCCCCCCAAACAATTCCTTTCTCCAACGCCATCATCGTCGCCTCATATCCCCTCCCACAATTATGCATCATGCACTTCACCATTCCTTCATGGGGGGTTCTTTGATCCCTGCGTTAGAAGATTCTCCTGCAGTCTCTAGTGTCGACTTGACCTGGACTTCTGGCGTCTTTCCTGTTTCCTCATCATCCTGAGCTTTATCTTCCGCCTCTGCAGTCGATGGTTCCCCATCCTCTGTGTGAGTCGGCTTCTTTCGTTGATTGGTTGTCACATTTCGATGTTCCCTCTCTCTGTCCTTCCAGGTACGTCTTTCTTCTCTCGCCATCTTTATAGCCTCCTGTTTCTTAACACAACAGTTGGCCTTCGCAATACGGTTCCCCTTACAGTTGATGCACTTATCAATGTTATGGGTGCAGTTCTGTCCTGCGTTAGCTTTGCAACCTACCATGTTGCACTTATGATCCTTGGTCAGATGTCTCCCTGTGCACAACATGCGCGCCAGCATCTTCAATGATCCACACTTCGCTTCAACATGTCCCCATCTGCTGCACACTCCACAAAAAGAGTCCAGACCGGCATTCACAAACTTCTCCACATCATACTTCACTCCTGCCGCTCTCAAACCTCCTTTCAAAACTCTTTCGGCCATCCTACTACGCTTGACCGCAAACACAACCGACGATGCTTTCTTTCTTTTCGCCTTCTTCTTCTGCACATCCTTTGGTCGTCCAATCCAGTTGATGGCGAGGGGCAACACCACTCCCTCGTTCTCAGCCTGCAATTTTTGCCTCAATTTTTCAAGTCCTCCTCCCGTCTTCTTGCCCAGATACCTATCAAAATTCATGCCGTGCATTTTCACTCTCTCCCAGAGTTCATTTGTTTCGATGTCCACAATTCCTGCGTCAACCTTCCTCGCTGCTTTTATCGCTATCTCCCTATGCCGAATCGACATCTCGGCCGACGCTCCAGGGGTCGTGATTGTTGACAGACATCCTTGCGTGTGCTTGGTCACTCCCTGGATGCGAATGAAATGCGGGACCTTTGCCTCGAACAGTGCTCTATTCACTTCCGACGAAATGTCCAAATCCTTCTTCTGAGACAGTGGAAGGCCATTATCCTTCTTAAAGGTGACGCTTCTCTTCTCCATGAAATTTTGGCCTGGGATGACCGGCTTCATCTCTTCTTTCTTTTGTTGCCTCTTAACTTCAACAAAGCCGTCTCCCTTCTTCTTCTGCTGCTGTCCCGATTGTTGTTGTTGTCTCTGTTCGGGTTGCTTCTTCGATGATGGTGGTGCTGCCGCTCGCTGCGCCCACGTCTCCTTTTTCATTTCTTCCGGCTTCTTTGCAGGTTGTTGCTGTTCGGGCATTTCAACCTCCGGCTTCTTTTTCTCCCCTGCCTTTGGTCCCTTCGGTACCCCTTTTACCTCCGGTTCTTTCACCTCCTTCTTCTTTTGTTCCAGTACTGCCAGGACAATAGTTGGTCTCTTGGCAATCGTAACTTGTCCACTCGGGGTGAATCTCGGAAACTCCTGCTTCTTCTCTCCTGGTGGGATAACTGGTGCATGCTTAGATGCCTCCAGCTCCTGTTCCTCCACCTCCATTCTTTCAAGTACCCTCGCCACTTTCTCATTTTCTTCCTCTGAAAAAGTCGCCCTGGGTTCAAACTCAATATCACTCATATCCTCATTCTCAGGGGTGGCTTTTACCTGTTTCCCCCTTCGAATTTCCTCTCTTTTTTCCCCCTCAGCTAACTTCTCAAGTTTTCCCACCACTTGATTCGTCACCTGTTCCACCATCTTTTCCATGCAATCTCTCATTGCATTGTCAATCGTCTTGGCCATGTTCACCGGTGCGATCTTTGCCAATTTCTTTTCAATCTTACTCAACCTATTGTCGAGTCTTGCTGCCCTCGCTGCTGCATACTCTTATTCCGCTTCCACCTCTTCCTGCACAGTTTGGGCTATTTTCCTTACCGACATAATTGCCACATCAGTATGATTCTGTCTTGCCGCGATATGTTGGCTCTGCTGTGGACACCAATCATCGTAATTTGCGTCATTTCTTTCCTGTCCAACGATGAAATCCCTCAGTCCGTTAGTGTTCCAAAGATACTCACCAATAAACCTTCCCAGATCTGCCGGTTCATCCTCATTGCCCAACACCTCTGCAGGCTTGGCCCAATCAGCTTCGAGGTTTTTCCTGCTTGGCGTCTGCGGCATTTTCGGGATTGGTCGTTCGGGTGTTGTCGGCCTCTCATCTCCCTTCCCCTCATTGCGCATCTTTCCTTTCTTCATTGGCGTCATGTAGGGTGTCTCATCCCTCCACTCCACCTCCATCATCATATCATCTTCGTTGTCGCTATCACTGCTGATTTTGAATTTTCTCGGAATGGGTGTATAGACTTTCCAGGTCTCTTCCATTCCCCACTCGTTTTCGGCGGGTTGGCTGACATTCTCCTCCGACTCAATGTACTTATGAGCGATAATTCCAGCACTCGCCCTGGGAGTCAAAAAGGAATCCGTAGGAAGAGCACTCGGAGGTAGGCCCGAAAGGCTTCCCTCACTATAGTTGGTAGTCGGCAAAGGCAACAAAACCCTTTCCTCTGGTGTCTGCAATGGGAAGGAAATTTTGCTTCCCCCGTAATCCGTAGTGGGTGGTGGTGTTGACAACTTTGACGATTCTTTGCTGTCTATGGTTCAACTTGTCTGACTGTCGATTGATCTCTGAGTGTCGCTCGGGATCGTATAAACTCGTGGCTGTTTGTAAACCAGGTTTCCCTCCTCGTCCACGCTGCTTCCGCCGTGAACTGTTGGACAAATTTGGCTCAGGTGTCCCTGTTCCCTCGCCTCTTCATTATGGATTCTCACCGCTTCATTGAAAATGTCCCGGGGCAAAACCACTGGTCTCCCCAAGGCCTCTGGGCCTGGTGCGGTGGATTCTTCAAGTGGATCGCCAATATAGCTACTAGAAACAGCAGATGCCTCAGACGGGGAGGTAGACTCCCTTATCTTCTTCTCAAAATTCTCCTTAGCTCTCTTAAGGATGTCCATAAGTGTCTCGCTATTTATGGCTCCGAAAAGACTCATGGTGCTTAGCTTCTGGATGACTGAAGGGCATTCAGGTGAAAACCGAAGCAAAAATTTCCTCGCGATGTCAGACTTGGTTGGGTAAAATTGTTCTTGGCAACACTAAAAGGTGGTGTGGTGTGTTGTCGGAGGTGTGTCCATTATCCTTGGCTGGAGGTCGGAGGATGTCATCCAGAGGATGTTAGCTGCGGCCACCATCCATAGATGTCTGGGCACCAGCTGAGCCATTGGCTTGTTGGCCACGATAAACGACGCCAAAAAGTGTTGGGTTTTTTAATTTCATCAACACATTTACCCATCAGCCTGAAGTATTGTTATCGACAATTGGGGCAACATTACTGACCTGCGGTCCACCATCTCCATGTGGTTCCTCCTGGCAGCCCCAAAGCTCTCAGATTTTCCAGCTGGGGTCTGGCAGACCAGCATATTGCAGCGTTCATAATTGACAAAATAGTCATATCAACAAGTGATGTAACTATCTGCAGTATCCATTCATCATCCTCAGGCCAGTTCCATGAGAATAGTTTGGTATTATTTTCACCCGCCATCTTCCCAGCGATGTCGGGATCCACATAGGCAATGGTAAAGCGAGATGGCTGGACATGGAAATCGGTCGAGGTGTAGCAACGGGCATTTATCGGCAAAGACAGGTGACCCAAGGTTTCTTCCTCGTAGTCTTCTGGATCTACACATCATCAGGAAGAGCAAAAGAAACAGCAGGGCAACAAAATACATACCAACGTGCACGAGTTTCCTCTTCTTGGTCGGGGTTTGGTCAATTTTATTCTTCTTTTGGCGATTGCCAACCTCTGCACACTCGTCCAGTGCTGCCTTGAGTTTCTGACCATCAGGGATAGTCTTATCTGCCATGTACCATTTCCAATACGGCCTTGTAGACACCAGATTGTTGATTCGAGTCAGGCAACGATCGATTTGGAGATCCCATTGCTTAGGGCCGGCACCTTGCTTCTTGCTGATGCTCATGGACTGGGCAATCTCCCAGACGCGCTTCCTGACTTGACTATCTTTCCATTGTGTTGTCAAGCCACCCTTCTCCAGCCAAATCCCGATGGTTCCTGCTGCCCAATCCCTGACTCCAAAACCAGCGATCACGGACCAGATGCGGACTTGTGGTGTTGGCATCTGGATTGTATTATCATTTGCGACGAGTGATCTCCGCAACCAGAAGGCATCACATTACAATTTAGTGTCGCGACTGGGGTCAATGATTGAGTGATGGATATCAAATCCTCGTTACTCTAAACAAGCATCGGGCGTGTTGAATATATTGTCAAGGGTGATACGATGTGGTAGTAGAGGTGAGGAGGGTGTGTCGAGAGATCTGGAGATTCTCAGTAAGGTGGTCAGGCAAGGCGGATATAGATATGGGTTTGGAAGGGTTTTCTTGATCCGGCAACATCATTTTGGCTGCGATTCAGCTAGGAAACAATTTGTTTAGCATCATCTAAGCGCTCTGATTCATGGACTAAATGCTTAAGTTCATCACAAAGACAACTAAAAGCACGCTCTGCAGTCATATCTCCCTCGTCTGTCTTTGCTCTAGTTCTGGTACCCCACGATGATGTAGCTGGGTCGGTAACTAAGAAGAATGCATGGTTCATGTAAGGTACGAACTTAACAAAAGTAACAGCGATAAATCAGGCAATGGGCATGGGAGGGTCTTGTGAGGGTGCAAAATAATCGCCGCAATGAGCTGAATGCAGATACGGTATGCTTTTCCTAATCCAAGGGATGTTGGAAATGAGAGAGCGATTGAACACTTTGCAAACGTGTGAAGGTGGATAAGAGAAATCCTCCAAGAGTGGTAGGACTCCTTTTTGGAAAAGGTGAATCGAGGTGTGGCTTGTTCTCAGGACCAGCCCACTACCAATGGTATGAGTAGCTAAAGAACCGTCGAGTGGCTTCTTAACTTTGTTGCGACATTTCATCTTCCCAATGAAATATGGATATTCGTCAACAGTGTCTTGACAGCTCCAAGTCATACTCCTTCAGCCGCGCTAACATCACTCACCTCCGTCACGACCGCAAAGTAAGGATAATATATCTATCAACCAAACCACTGCCAGATGATGGTTTTGCAAGCGAGCACCATAGTATTGAACTGCCATGCATTTATGAACCACATGGCGACCCTTCTCTTCACTCTTCCGACAATGATTCCAGTGATACAGAAGCCGACAGCCATAATCAGTGTATTGATCCAGCGCAACCTCCAGTTCAGGCACCTATTTATGGAACTCCACACCTGGACAACCGTCTGCCCAGCAAGCCTATTAGTACCAGCTATTTCGATATCTTGGAGGTTGAAAAAGATCGATTGTCACCATATTGTTGCGAGGAGGATTATCGATCAGCGCACAGGTGTGTCAAGCACAACTTCAGCAGAGCTGCCATCAATGAGCTTTTCAGGAATCCTACAATGTCAACCATCAGCAACTTCACTTTGCCCCACACTTTATTTACAAACGTTGAACACAATGTCCTACTCAATGGGCATCGACTCTTCGAAATTGAGCAACGTGTGTTACAATTCTTTGGCCGATCCTCACAACCTTCACGATGATGAGAACACATGTTTCTTTTGCCGCAATCCTGTTGAATGCATTGAGTTCCTCATGCAACAGCTTGCGTTCAGGGAACATTTGTCATATGCTCTAGCGAAGGAATTCAATGATCCTGAGTAACATATCTACTCCGAGATGAAATCGAGCAACTGGTGGTGGAATGAACAGGTATGTTAGTTGAATTTTGGCATAGCTATGATGATTTTGACTACTTCAATATCTATGGCGACTGCTTGGAGCTACGATTGACCTTGTATTCAGCAATTCAGATCAGACACATCTTTCGAACCATTCGGGCGACAAGGAGGAATGGCTACCATATTTGAGTCTCGGAAGCAATAACTCGACACTTAGATCAAAGCCTTCGAATCTTGCAAGCATACTTGTTGCCCTTCTGCCCATTCCTCCAAAATATCACTTTAAAGGACATGGAAAAACAACTGGCATGAAGCAACAACAAATCCACAATCGAGAGGTTATAAGGAAGGTCTTCGAGCTCCTTATTTGCCCTCTTGACGTGCCGTTCAACACCGGAAAGCTTCTCCTGTGTCCAGTCATTCGGATGCTGCATTGTTATCCTGTCATCTGTGGATGGACGGCTGACTACTTCAAAAACATTCAATTGCACTCGATCAAGCTGCACCATTGCACTGTGTGCGAAGCACTGAAATCATCCTTTGGAGAAGGGAATTCATTGTTGTGACAATTGAGTGACTATTCGCTATACTTCCAAATGATGATACTCACAATGCAGTGAGAGGAGACTGAGAGACAGGTAGCATGACAATATCTGGAAGATCAAGCGGTTGCAACCTCAGAAGGTAACATCTCAAATATGAAGTGCATTGCCCTGATGACTATCATCATACCTGATATTCTTGATACCGTCTATCTCAACATGCTTAAGCATTTTATAGACTGTGTAAAGTCCTTCATCGAACAACATTGCAGCATCAACAATTGCGACCAGCTCGCAGCGATGATGCCTCCATATCCTGGCTTCACTTGATTCAACAAGCCATATAGCCAACTAATGCAATCGAGTGGTAACGAGATGAAAGCACTTGGGTGAGTGATGGGTCCAGTTTTCGCGGTGACTCTTTAACACCTTTTGGCGAGCCAAAGGGTTCCCTTTCAAGAAGCCCTGTTGTGCGTCAAGCACTTAGTGTATTCTCACGTTATGGCAGAGTACTGGTACCATACGGAAGCCATGATCGAGTACATGGAGGATTATCTGGAGGAGTTTCATTGTCACAACAATGTTTTCAGTCAATTCAGTACCAGTAAATCTACAAAGTAGGTCTCAGAAGGGTTGAAAAAGCAGCGTACTTTGGACAAACAGCAGAATTGCGAGAGCAACCCTGCTTGGAACAATCATTCTGTGGCTGCAAAACGTTGTTGGGTTGATGATGATAAAACGGAGATCAGGTCAGAAATTCCACAACATCTTGTTGACGAATCGGATTTCAACTTTGTGAAGATCCATCTCCTGGAACCCCTCTCCTGACATATCCGTGAGCTTCGCAATCACTTAAATGCAAGCTCTGAACTCCCAGATAGAGCGATGATGGATCTTATTCAAGCATACCGACAAACGAATTGTCATGAGGCCACCTTCCAGATTTTGCGAATCATAGTCTGAAAGGAGATGTTTCAGTATCGAGAGCTGAGTGCATATCCTGCAAAACCACATCGCAATGATGACCTGCCTCCAACCACGGTGCCTGTCAAGCAATTGATGAAAATCCCACAACCAGACATCAAGACCATTGTTGACTTGGCCGAGTGGTGTGCATTGACATAAGGTGAGCTACAGAATCACATTACACCGTGTTGCAAGAGATTTGCCGACTTCACAGACTATGTCGATCACGATCAGTATTTCTGTTTTCTCAACAAGGCAAAATACATTCAGTAGAACACAGTAGCAAGTCTGGTAACGTCTTTTCTACGGGATGAGCAGCCAGTTCATATGGTTCATTGCACTGGGTCCACAAGGGGGAGAAAGCGTAAGCCACCAAGACATGATACTGTGCTTCTCTGCATGGGGACGAGTCCGGACACCCACTTCAAGTCGACTGCTCGACACATTCCCGCTCATTTGAAGTGTCTTTTCATCATCGAGGATGCTGAATCCAGCGTTGAAGGGCTTCTTGCCTTGGTTCAGACGTTTGCAACGGGGCCGATACATCAGACTGCTGGGATGGTGATTGTCGAGGAGAGACATCAACCTCCAATGCAACCCTAGCACCATGGAAGGTACCATCGTAAGCCCCTTTTTGGCATCAGAACCACTTATGTCTTCCATATAAGCGCGATCCAAGGTGCTGTACACCTGCTTCTGCTGACGCCGCAGCCAGATAGCACCCAGTGGTACTTGAGCAACACGATTGACTTAAATGCTGTCAATTTGTATTACATGGAGTGTATTTGATTCAATGCTTGAAGTAATTGTTGCAGCAATATATAGAAATCTGATGAGTGTTCAATCTGAATTTTTGTTATGGGGGTTGTGCAAGCTTGTGTATAATCGATGTCTCAAGGGATTAAATAGTTAAGAATATTCTTGAAATCAATGGAACGTTCAAAAAACCGTCCAAACAATTAAAATCTAGAGGACCAACGCGAAACAAGTGCAGTAAATCAACCTAAATGAGTGAACAAGTTTTTAAAATGTCATGACGATGCGATCACTTTATTGAACGCTTCGAAGCATGGTGGAAGATTGCAAATAAGTCGCTCGGATTTGTTGTCGAGGATGTGGAGAAGGATTGGAGCCTGGGGTCCATCTTCGGAAACCAATTTCGCTTTTTGCTGGTGCGCCAACAATTTTCAGTATATTGTATGTTCCCCAAGCAACAAGTTTCATATATGCTTTGGCCTGCCAGAGATATTTCATACTATCTCATGTACATAATACAGAATTGTAATTCTTTATGATATCATAGTTAATATCTCTTGAATCAATCCAAACCAGCAAGCCACCAGCTGTACTCTTCACAAACAATACCGATGCCACAACAGGTCAATATTACTATTGGATAAATACCTTCAACATATTGTCCTTCAATCTTTGTTGTATAATGTCCATTTCTGCTTATAACATTAAATTAAATGGTCCACAGGTTGGTGTCTTTTGTTCCCCAAGTCAAACATTATGAACTATTCCATATTAATGTAGTGGAAGTCTATCTACAAGAATCTTACTAACCACTGGGAGAAATTCATGATATTTCTTTAGAATCATTTCCTCCAAGGGTCTTTCCTTAAGGCCTTTAGCATCAATAGCGTTATTGATATTGTATAATGATAACTTAAAAGTGGTGATTTTCCTTTCTTAACTTTTCAGAGAAGAGATGATGCATTTGGCATAACAATATTAGCTTGAAATCATCATAGGAGTCAGACCTGTACTTCAAAGATTTCTATAGGATTCTCATTCACAGGTTCCTGAGGATCATTAGGCACTCTTTGATCGATAATGGTAGAGTTCTGGCAATTTGTTACACAGTATTGTTATCCAAACAACACTGTAATTGATGACACACATGATGGAATATCATGTGATCATAACTAACAAATTTCTACTACCACAGGTTACTGTCTAAGGTTGATAACAATTATTGGAAGTTGTTCTTGATGATCCTGTATCATTATGCATACCTTCGCAAGATTTGCATTATCTCTTGATTCACTAGGTCTCCCTTCAATGACTGCAATATCTCATGTTTACTGAAATTCCTGTAATGGTATCTTGTGATGGCAAGCAACATTCTGATCCATGTATGCAATGTATCTTGTTCTATAGTCACTCAATACATCTATTTGAATCACTTGAGGTTTAAGTGGCAACGTACAGGTAATAAGTAAATAATTCCCTTCAATTGATCTATTCAAAACATACACCTCGCTAGTTTAAAATTGCAGAATTATAAAATATTTCACTGTGTTGAAACCACAATGTTTCTGGTCAACCAAAGAGCCATCATTCGTGAATTGACCTTATCATTTCCCAAAGCTTAAGAGGATCTTTCCTCCGCTCCCACCTCGTACACTGCCCATGCAGCTTTTGGCACCTATGCCTGCTTCCTTGCTGCTCATTCCACTTTCTGGTGGTTAAAACCATGCCAATAGAATTATATCCCATCTACACACTTTGTTACCTGGTGTTCAACCAGAATGTTTCTTCTTCTGGCACTGATATCCATCAGTACTGGTCCTGTATACCTGGTGAATATTTCTGCCAGAGCTAGCAGTATGTTGATTAGGGGTGCTGGCGGTCTGTGTGACCAGGTGCAACCAGTGTGTGCCACCATCCCTGTCACATTGTCTGGGCACTGTTGTGGGATCTGATTATCTTGCTCACGATACATTGCAATGGTTATGGTATGTCTCTCTGGGAGGCCAGTATACTGGAAGAAGTATTTCATTTCTTTGGATAACTCCATCCTGAAAGCATTACAATGAGTTTTGGGTTCCAATAGAGATTGGGTGATATAACTTGGATTTCACAAAAGTACTGTGAGAACTGAGAGTTCTTTTGCTAAATGTTGTAGCTTTTCAGTTCTGTATTTACTAATTGGTCAGGGTCCCCAAACACTGTTTCCAGGAGTTGTATATAACCTGGTAGGTCTTCCAGCCCTTTTATTCCACTCTGGCAGATGTGAGGGGAAATCCATCCCAAGGGGATAGCTGTCTCTGGCTGAATGCATACTACATCTTCGTGTGTTTGTCTGGGAAGCTTTCTGGATCGCAATCAATGACTATCCAAGGTTGCACAATCCAGCCTCTCCACTGAGTTTGGTCTGAGCTTAAAAACTCTGTGGAGTAAAGAGATTTCTGGCCTCTGTCCTCTGAACTCTAAGGGGCTGCCGGGGCTGCTCTTACTACAAATGTCACTGCATTGGCCAACTGTCTTTAATGCTTTTTGACTTCCTCTGTGGATTGATGTGCATCTTTTGTCATATCAGCCAGCCCCTCTGGTAACTCCTCCGGGTTTGGGTCTATTGTAGAGCACTATCAGACCTGTGGTAACTGGATTCTGAATGACTGTATGTTGGAATTCAATCTCAAATTGTTGCAGTTGGGAGGGCAGAAACATCTGTCTTTGAGGTCCATAATTTCTTTCTGTAGTTCTATCAATGGTACAGGGTAGCTGTCTATCTTGTGTATTGCCATTGGTGGTTCTGAGTATGCTGCCACCCACAGTAGTACTTGTTGCCAAGGTGTGAACTGATCTTGTAGTTACATGAAGCCCCCATTGGCATTCTGGATTACCGCGAGTACTTGATTTTGTTTCTGAACCACTCCTGACCCCGGGGCAACTTTAGAGGGACTATCCTCAGCTCCTGAAATTGGAACAGATCAAACCGATCTACTAGTGCCACTTCTATACATCAGTTCCAGCAGGTGTTGGTGTTGCAGGTGTAATAACTGTCAACACAACTCCTGCTGGCTTTGGTATTGTTGCTGCTGCTGGGGTGTGTCCACAAGTCGAGGGTATGACTAAGCATCAATATCCCTCACAATCAGAGTATTTCTCCTCATTGCAGTTCATAAACGAATCACTTGGTTGTCAGTCATCAACCAATAAGATCTTTAACACTAATACTACCACCTTTTCAGGTGGCATTCATCTGATTCAGATTCCAAGGAGAGGTAATGTCAGCATGCGCACAAACCGCTGGTTGAGTGGTTACTGACATAGCGCGAGGACAGAATCGATACTATCCAAGGAATTCCTGGATTCAGATAAACAGCCCAACCAAGAGGTGTTCACAAAATTGATCCAATCCAGGAGTGAGTTGCAGTTATACTCGTAACAATGCATCCATATTGGGGCATGGATTTGGATATAGATGCATAGCAAGTCCAGTACACTATAACAGCTATTCAATGGAATTTTCACAATTATGTATCCAGTTGTGGGATAGTACCAGGTAAAGCCAACACACAATATAACAATGTTCGAAACAAAGCTTACACTCAAATGTTCAATACAAGCACATCTATTGTTGATGACAACTGATTTACACCATTGTTGCAAATATGAATCAAAGTGTTGGAAGTTTCAAGATATATCCAACTCAGCTCAATATGAGGAGACAATCAAAATTGGGAAAATTACAATGGGTACATTCGATATCAGGTAGGTACGGATGGCAGTAGTTCTTGGATACTGGGTGGAGTTGTCTGTAAGCAAGATGTGTAACATTAACATGATCGAATTTGAACTCAAACCAACCATTGATATGGAGAAACAACTCAAAGGGATCGAAACTACATTCAAAGTTGACCATTGGTGCACTATATCAAAGTATGAGTAACTAGGGAAGAAAAAGAAATGTTCCAACACCAAATATTCCCTCTTTCTATAGAGTTCACCCAGTATACTTGGATCATTGTTTATGGTTTAATGTACCTCTCAAATACTTGCTCATGAACTTACACACCATAAATACAACTCTTATCAATACAACTACATCAAATTGGCCAATGTTACATTATGTCAGACCACTTCATGATCATACTATACAATACCACCACCATGACTCACACATCTCTCCATTACATTATTGTTTACCATCACCATCTGTGTAGATCTTTCTCCATTATTTCATAGTTACATTTTGCTGTCTGTTTCACCCATTATCACATTTAACCTAGCACTGTGACAATTCCAGGACTTAGACTCTATTCTAAGTACTTCTTGAGACTACTTTCTGTGTACATAGAATTTCCAGATCTTACTATTATTGGATTATACTATGGACAGTTTTTCATAATGACAGAGACTATACATGGGAGAATTACCTGTAACTAATATTCTGTAAAAGGGATACAATTCAGAGTAATGCTTATACAAATTGTATAGATACAACTATATTCAATATATGGTGGATTTTTGGTAACTGGTTTTTGTATAACATATAGAGTTATATTCAGATAATGTTCAATGCAGTGTATTTAAAATCAACAGATCTCCAAATTTCAAGTTTTCAGTTGTTGAGATTTACAAAATAGTAATCAATAATAGAACAAATTGAACTTTTGTGATACTCAACAGCCTTTATTTGTATATACTATATCTGTTACATACAAATAATCTGTTATAGTTTGATTTTAAAACAAAATTCTACTTTAAATTTCATAGTTTGCTAATATAATTTCTTGCTTAGTAAGTGTACCATCTTGGTTGTTATAATAATGTAATTATTCACTTCTTCACCTTAGTCAATTACATCACAAGAGTATATACTTATCAAGTTATAAATCTTTTTATTATTTTCTTACATTTCTATAATTCAAATCTTCTATCTGCTACTATATAATCACCAAAAAGTGGAACTATCTTACAATACCCTGCTCAGTAAAAATTCAATTTTGATACAGCATTTAATTGCTTTAAGAGGAGAACAATAGATATAAAATATGTTGTAATAATACAGTCTCTAGTTCTATTATTCAAACTGATTTGAATTGATTAAATATTCTTATTCTCTTTCTACTTTATCATCTCACATTTGGTTGAAACCAAATATTATACACTACTCAGATCAGTTCACAAGCTCCTATTGCACTATTAACAAGCTGTTGAGTTATAGTCCAATGAAGTAATATATTACATGAATACTGCAGATATTATCTGTATAATTTCTGGCCAATTATTTATGTACAATTCCTCTAATATTGATTGTATTATTACAGTTTTGGTGTATAAAAATATCAACAATTGAATGTACTATATATCTATCCAGTTAATATGAAATATATTCTCAATTACAAAGTAGAAGTTGAAAGTTGGCATTGTTAGATATATGTCAAAAATAGTACATTTTAATATTGAACTATTCCTCACAATTAGTTAGTGTTAGCAATGGTTCCAGTTTTGGACCCGGCCGGTTTTATAGGTCTGTGTGGGAACGGCCTTACCCCATCAAAAATCGACGATTTTTTAAGCGAACCATCACTTCAAGGTCACAAATATTGATCGGAGAGTTTAGTGTTTGGTAAGTAAAATATGCAGCTTTGCATGGTGCATCTTTTGGCCGTCTCCGATTTTTGATATCTTGAAATCTCAGCAAGCGGCAGCTCAAAAACCTCGTTTTTAAGCCAAAAATCACAATAATTTCAAAGCATCTTGCTCAGTTTTAAAGATATCAAAAATCAGAGACCACGAAAAGATGCACCGGCTGAAGCCACATATTTCATGTCCGAAACACTAAATTATTGGATGAATATTTGTGGACTTAATTGAGGGAACCGTTTGGCACAAACCCGGACCGAACCGGCCAGGTCCGGGTTTTCTTCGAACCGCTATAATACAAACGGTCCGAATACGGAACAGTTGCTAACCGTAATATTAGTAATGAAATGTGAAAGGGAATACTTCCAATGATTGAAAATTATGTTCCAGATAGCAATTTACTTAATCTCACTCCACATATTCTCTTGATATAAATTTCCTACAATTTCTTAGATTTTATTTGTATTATATATAATTAAGTATATTTTGGAGATTATTTAATTTCTATTTGAAGTTTGCTGTTGAAAATTGTTATTTACAGTTTATAAAATAAAGTTATATATGCACAAAAGTATAAAAATATATATACGTATTGAAATAATTGTTTTATTTGCATTTTGCATAATGAAATAATTTAGTTTTATTATTTAAAAATATTAGATTTGAATCAATTCATATTCCAAGTAACTTACTAATAACTTGTTAAAAGATATATTTTGATTTATATTGTAAATTATCTACTGAGTATTATTATTATTTGTTTATAATAACATAGTAAAACAATCAATGATATTCTACCATCCATTATGCAGCTGCTAAAACACAACTGAGTAATGATCGATTGTTTAATGTTGATATATTTCCACTTACAATATTATATTTCTTCACTATATCAACCATAAGTACAATTCTGTCTAACTCAATATAAGTGTGTATTTAACATACAATTTTAACTTATAAAACTTCATTAATAGCCTACTAAAAGCCATCATAGTACTTAGGGACAGCTATAATAGTTTGTGTTTATATAACTTTATGTCAAATAAATATGGTATTTGTTACTTTCAAATTGCAGTAGCTGTATATATGTGACTGGAAAATCAATATTCCATTTCTTAGGTGGAGAGAGTTAGTGACCCCAAATGTTGACAGTGTTGACTACTGTTAATGTTTCTCTCTGCTGGATATATCTGTAGATGAGTAACTGATTTGCTTATGATGTTTTTCAAACTGTCCAATAATAGTGCACAACCATCAGGCAATCATAATACAATGCATCCACCAATCAAATGGTGGTTTTATTAGTAAGCAATTTTTTTTCCCCTGTAGTTCCTTCGGCACACCATGAAGCCAACTTCATGGCATCTTATCCCCTGAAATTGTAACTTCTCGGTCCATATGGCTAGCGCCGTTGGCCACCAATGCCTATTACCGATTTAACGCAGTAAATACTGGAGGTAAGCGATATAATTGATTGAACAACTTAGAGTACTCTGTTTGAGCATATGTACATTTTAAATGCTGTCAATCGACCTCCATTAATCTTCCGCCGCACACAATAGCGAAACCCGGGCATCTTCTTTCCGTCTTGGAAAGCATCGCCACCTCAGTACCAAAGCCACTACGATGTATATTCATAGAATTCCCCGCTATCAAATCTTCTAAAACCGCCGACCACCTGCACATTTACCTCCTTTGGTTATCTATCCACCTACTTCCATTACAACAGTCTTCGGCTCATGTGTCCATCGCCGCTGGGCGTACGACAGCAAAAGCTTCTGGGAGGTGTTGCGCCGTATAGTGATGGCACCATTTCCAGTGGAGGGAGGAGGTATTGTTCTACCTCCAACACGGCAACCGCCAGATTATGATCCTGCGCCTTCGCGTAATGCATTTTTCACTGTGATGGGGGTATTTGCGTTCTTTGCTGTGTGCTTTCTTGTCGTGGCTGCTTGGATTAGGTGCGTTGCAGGCCTGGAAGGATTTCATTCGCGGTATGAGCGCAGGAATCGCATCGACAGAACTCCCAGGCATGCGGATAGGAAGAAGCGAGGAATTAGTGGGTTCCAAGGTGCGTGGGTGTGTGCGATTATATCGAGATGACTTTTGGCAAATTGAAGCATGCTGATACCCGCGCCACAAATACAGAATGGAACCGTCACCGCTCGGCCTTCCCCTCACCTTCTCCACCAAAACGCCATGCGATTGATACTAAATTCTGGCGGGATCAAAACCGGCCTAAAAGCTCGTTCGAAAGCGAGCCGCTTCTTAGATCGCCATCTCTTGCCTCTTCCAACAATATCTACAATACCTTTGGCCGTGGTTCACGCCCAATCCCAAGGACTCCTGGACACCACCGTAATTGGTACAGTGGCGAATACTCCGACTCCTCTTCAGACGATGTACGAGGGGGTGGAATCTACCAGATCCCCAAAGCAAGCGCGAGACCAAGAAAAATAATTACAGCCAAAGCGTCAACCCTGTGCGGAAGCCCTACCAGGCTCTCCGGAAGCCCTAGTAGACGGGATCAAGCAAAGAAAATATGGATGATGCCGACGCTCGGAAGTGCAGGTAGTAAGGTTTCCAAAAGCAGTCGACCGTCTAAGTCTCACCGTAAGGGAGGGTCCCGAAGCTTCGGAAAGATTTCTGCACAACGGAAATGTACGAATGTTAGTACCATGGGTGGAGGGAACTGGAGCGCCAATACCATAGGAAGATTTGAATATGACTCGAGGGGTCTTGATGTCGTCTTTGAAGAGGCGGGAAGTACTCCGGAGAGGTAGAAATAATTGAGGTGAATAATGAGGCGTTATCTGGGGTAAGCAGGATTGTTCTGTTGTTTGTACTTAATCAAAGTTGGGATTGGATACATGCTGTAGTAACCAAAAAAAAGTGTGGTAACTACTGTACCAAAAAAAACCCTATTATCACTCCCGTAGCAATCACATAGTGATACTATAGTTGTGTAAAATACATGATTTGGCAAAATCCATACATAACCACGTATTCAGAACAATATTCATTCCATCAAATACGGTATCCACGTATGAATACGCATTCAGGGAAACTTTAAATTCATATGAAGTAGAGAGTGATACTGGAATCATATTAAGCTGTATCTGCATGAATCTGGGTATTCAACCGGTAGTGATACTGTATTTGATGGAAATTAGTATTCTTATGACTTCGAATTCTCTCGGAAATACTTAATTGATACTAGATAGATACTGAATCAGTTTCAGTACGGTGTTTCTTGTCCTCTGGTATTTACTCTTGGTGTGGTTTTCATGTGCTACTAGATTTCATTGCAGTACTAGTTTCTATATTGATTCTAGCTCCTATCGACCCCAATCCCTCTGCCATTCCTCCACCCTTTCGTTACCTTCTTCTGCTGCTGCTGCCAATTCCTTTTTGCTCTGATCGTCTGACTCTATTCTCCCCAACCCACTGTCACTTGCCAATCGAGCATGTAGCGCATTTATCTAACAAGTTCTGTGTCACGTTAAATTCAGTTGAAGCAGCGAGAATAGGAGTAATGTGGCTTTAAGTTATTTCAAGTGTTCAAGCATGACAAGTAGACCTGTCATCACGGTTAGAAATCTTGTTACTTAAAGGAATTCTGATGGTGGAAGGGTGTATTTACGACTGTGCTGTTCGGTGGTTCGGTGGGGAGTACTCGACTGCTGTCTCTAAAAGGATCTCCGAGAGCATCTCCATGCGATCTCGAGTGCTGTCTGTTGCATAAATAGATCTCAGCCTTCCGTATGGCCGAAGATGATGGCTCGTATGGGAGGCTGGGAGATTGCTGTTGGACCGAGGACATGGATGAGTACGTACGCATTCATACATGGACTACCGTATATATATGGCCTTGTCGGCCCTCTTAGATAATAAACAATCAAAGTTTCTCTTATCTCTACTTTCAACACTGTCTCCCAGAGGTTCTCGGAGTGATCTCGGATGTTGTCTCCAGGAGCTCCTCGAGCGATTTAGAGTGCTGTCAACAAGAGCTACTCTGAGCGATCTCAAGCGCTGTCTCCAAGAGCTCCTCTTAGTGCACCTCCGAGCGATCTCGACTGCTGTCTCTAAGAGCATTTCCAAGAGTATCTCCAAGAGTATCTCCAAACGAATCTAAATTCAGTCTCCAAGCGTATCTCCGAGCAAGCTTGAGTGCTGTCTCCAAGCACATCTCCCAGCAAACCCAAGTTCAGTCTCCAAGTGCAAGTTCAAGAAAATCCAAGTTCGTTCTCCAAGTGCATCTCCAAGTGAACCCAAGTTCAGTCTCCACGAGTGTCTACGAAAGACCTCCGAGTGTACCACTGAGAGCACCTCCTAGTGCACCTCCAAGTGCGGCCCAAGGCGCATCTTGAAGCGAGCTGTCTGCAGCCATCTTCCAGCGTCGGTGTTGATAGAATGATGGATAGATAGATAGCGAATTTCATTCAGCCGCATACGCAATCGTACTCACACAGTAAGTGAATCTATACTTACTTTACATTACGAATTATCGCAATCCCAAAATATCTCTAAGCTCCCACTCTATACTCTAGCATGTTTGTTGCTTCCTTCAGCAGAAAAAGAAAGTCACTTCACAAGCATATATTCAAGATTTTTATTCCAAGGTTGAAGGATACTTCAATTACAAAACTCAATTGACAATAGAAGCTAGTCTAACTACTATTCATTATATTAAAAAATAATTGGCATATAGAAATCACTATTATCTATTTTCTATACTCTAAACTGTTAAAATATATATTGTAATATTATAGCCTCTGGAGTTGTTTGGAGAGTACAATCCATCTGGTATATAGTGTAAAACTGTTATATATGAAATACTTGACTGCATTATACAATGTATTGGAGGTTTACAATATTCTGAGTAGAAGATAGTATTCATATACCAATATCATATCTGGTTACAAAATTCAGATTGATTGAAATACAGCTGCTGAGCTTGATATTCTAGCTTAATACTTGTTAAATAATAGAAATATAAGATATCTTCATGTAAATTTTACTTTTCAATTGACTGCATATTACAGAGACAAACAACAAAATCAAAACGCAATACTTTTTTCTATTACTATATTGCAATATCAATCTCCTGTTTGATCACATCATAATACTAAAGAAACTATAATAATATACAATATAGCTACCTGTTTGTAAATTATTATATTAACTAGTTATATGATTAATCTAATTTTAAAAAGTACAAGATATATCTACAGCTTCAAGTTGACTTAATACTTGTTGGATTTCCAAGTATTCAGTCACTCATAACCCTTACCCCAGATTGAATGGGTCAGCCCAGCATTTACAATAACTCTTAAGATAGCTCTGGTATAAATGAGAGTTTAATGGTTGCTAAAAACTTAAAAATCTGACATGTACTAAATGATAATTACACTCAAAGTTTATTTTACACTACTTTAAAGTACAATTCCAATTATAAAAACACATTCTGAAAGATATTATACAGAAATCGATATTATATACAATGTTACTACTACTTTTTCTCGAAGGAAACAAATTAACTAACTGCAGTATAAAATAAAAACTTCAATCTAGAATAAATAGTTAGTCTCTATAGATTAGAATTTCAATTAACAAGTATACAGAGTATGTTGCTGACCAACTTGATAGTTATACTGGCTTTGGAGATTACCAAAGTTACATAGTATCATGAACTCTAGTATTCACCTACTCTGATAGTATCTATTAAGGATTTGATTTTCTTTGATAAAGTAATTACTGTTAGTACATTATTCTTTCTTCAAAAATTTCTGTAGATTATAATTCACATTAGCAGACACAGTATACATGATTAATTAACTTGTAGAAATTCAATATGATTTTTCTAAAATTGAAATTATTACTCACTTTCACTTCTCTAATTATAGGAATAGATTAAAATTGAACTAATTGATAATGATATCTGGACTGATCCAATTTCAGATTAACAACTGAATAGATTTCTGTCACCCACAGTTTTTAAATGTATATAAAGGTGACTGTACTGTAATACTTGAATAGATAAATATTATTTGTCAATAAATTCATTCTGGATGTAACAGTGACACTTGACCTGAGACCGGGTAAGTGCCAGTGAATTCATGTCGTGGCTATGGCACTGATACCTATATCAAAACCTGACTATTCACCATACCTAAAGAACACTGGAGTCTGCATTTGGAACCGTATACGGTCTCCTCCTATACATTGGCATGCCTGGGCGTACATGATCATACACTATTGTCGGTATTGATCCAAGTGGTGTAGCGGAGACGTATATACACCAGCGCTTGCCCGGTCTCCGGTCATGTGTCACAATTACCCAGAAGTTTTAAGAAGTGTTTGAAATCGATAGTATATATCAATTAAAAAGCAAGTATATTGACTATAATCTAATAACAATCTCAGTAGGTGTTTAACATGTACAGATGTAGGAACAATGACTATTGTGTAATAGTGGTGAAAAATATCTATCACACAGGGTAGTTGTTGGGGATTCTACCTTAGCAGTGGTAATAGTACAAGTAGATTGCATGGTCAGTACAGACTACATGTCAATTCTTTATAACACCTATTCATAATATTACCAGTAGGCTACACAAGTCATTGTGAACAGCAGTAAATATCAGCCTTATATGAATTCACAGTAAAGCTTATATGGCATAAGAGTGAATTCAAAATATAACATAACTAAGAATTTTTGAGATTATGCAGCCAAATTACCAATGATTGAATACAGTTAGGTTACAAGTAATATCTACTATATCTGAGCTAGTAGAATAATAATGATTTAATTACCAAATACAAGAAATTACATTCACAGTAGATGTTATGCAATAAGCAATGATGTCGGATCATGAAGTTGCACTTGTCAAAAGTGAAATTACCACCTATTTCAACAAATTGTACTTTTGTCCCTGTGACTCTCTGGGAATGTTTGGGAGTGATTTCACCAGAATCCCAGAGTGGTGAAATCTTGGAGTTGTCAGGACCGATACTGTGGCCTTTAGTTAAATCTGACAGTGCTGGCAACAATTGTTGATGTTCGCTGCACAAATAGAGTGGCCTTCAGGTGTATCAGAAAGTGCTAGTAACCAATATGAGATGATATAGATGGTTTGCGGATATCCTTGGGAGCATCTGAAAATACAGGAAACAAGCCTGAAAGTGTCTCAAATTATGCTAGAGGAGTTCATGAAAAATGACATATTAATTTGAAATTCTGCTAATGTACCTGATAATCATATTACTACTAATTGTTACAGAATTTTGAAACTGATACACTGTGTGTGTATTCCCATCTATATCTCGATGTATCTGAATATCTATACAGCTATATATCTATACATGGTATATATCAGAACTGGCTCCGGACGGTACCTGAATGTAGTAGACAGTGCACCTGAACGTGACAATCAAGTGAACAATGTATTCTGCTTGAAGACTATGATTAAGGACATGGGACGATACCTTTGTTGGGGTAAATTGAGTGAACTTCGAGATGTATTTGGAGGCTAAGATTAAGTAAAGTTGAAGAACCACTTGATGTCCACAATCAAGTGAAGTTAGAGATATACTTGAATGATATTAATGTATGAGTTTTGAGATGACAATGGACACAGTGATGCAGTGAATGTAAACATGTATTTTGAAAGCTTGAATGAGTAAGTTTGGTGAATACCTAAAGTACATGTTAAGGCTGGGTGTGAGACACTGTTTGGTATTCGTAACCTAATGAATTTGGGAATATCGGTGGAGGTGATTAATCTCAAGGTGGTTGAATAGTAAGGAGGCTCAATATATACTGAGTTTCTACTTATTGGTTAGTTAATACACATCTGCAGGACTGTGGTAAAATAACACCACCATTGAGCTCTCACACAGAACTGGCTGGAGGCAGTGGATCTATTGTGAGGTATATCACAAGCTGAGGATGTATTTATTGGTTAACTTATAATGATTAGAATAAAGGGAGACTGGTTAGAACACAGTCAATGTTGGGTGGATACTATTTTCAGTGTTCACATGTCATTATGCCATGGAGAGATCATGAGTGATGATATGACTTTATATTCTGTGATGATGTTAAAGTTGTGGACAAGAAAGAGAGATACAGAATACAGATGAGAACAGTATAGAATGAGATGAGAGCATGTGGGAAGTAATGGTTGTGACCTGCCTAGTTGGGTTTAGAATGTAATGAATTCATGTTCTTACACACCTAATCAAGTGTCATCTATACAATATTGAATATCATAGATTGACTCTGACATGATATTCTCTTACATTTCACTCTCTTATAATGTTTTCCACAATCTTCCTTCATTTCCATCTCCCATCCTTCTTTTTCATCTACAACTCTACTATCACTGGAGAATATGAAGTTCAGTTATTTATATCCATCTTTCATATCATATTTATAAGTTTACACTCAGTATGAAATTATCCATGAACAACTGTCTCCTGCTCCTGCCAGTTTCTCATCTCTCATCTCACACTGTACATTATTGTACTCTACTCTCTATATTCACATAATTACAATCCAATAAATAAATGGAATTTCAGCTACCCTTGCACCTCTCTCCTGATCTACCACCTCCAGATTGAACACCTTTATATACACTCCCAATTTTGCTCAGTCACTACCTCCAAAGTACAACTGCCAACTTGCTTGAATGTGGCCTGCAATGAATCATCAAACTTGCTTGATAGTGGCTTCAAATTGCATCCCTAAGTTGATTTTGTCACGGCCTCCAAGTGCATCTCCAAACTTGATTAATGACCTTCTCCAACTTTATCTCAGAGTTCACTTAATGCTGCCCTCCAAGTCCGTCTCTGAACTCACTTGATCACAGCCTCCATGTACATCTCTAAATTTGCTCCAGCATGGCCTCCAAGCGCATCTCTTCAAATCTCACAATAGTGATCTACAAGTATTTCTCTTACTTCACTCAATCACAGCCTTCAGATATGCACAATTTTAGTCTCCAAGGGCATCTCTAAGCTTACTCCATTGCTATCTTCAGGTGCTCTTCCAATTGTCCTGGAGTACTGTCTTCAGCCAAGATTGACTGTATGTACATATATAAATAGACATATTTATATTGATCATACATAACAATAATAATATTCTGAATCTACTTATTACTGTGAAATACAAATGTCTAACAAAGACTAATATGACAGATGAAATGGCATGTGGTTATGTGTGGAATGCTACAAACCACTGCTGTGAGAATACAGCACCCAGTTTAAGGTCTCACAGAGACCTGCACAGAGATTTGTGCCGCTTTGCAGGTCACAAATCTGAATATCCTATAAGTCAAATATCATAGCTATTTGAATGCACATTCATAACTGCAGATGCTTTCAGAAGCACTAGAGTAAGCTCTGTCAGCATGTAGAAGCACTTTGCTTATGATCAAGAGGGTCTAGAAATAGATGGCATTAATTGAATGTGCAAGTGAGATTGGCCAGAGTGTCTGGGAGGTTTGTATATAGCTTCTGATTTGGGGATATAGTGCTCTCCATTCAGTAGGTAGTTGAGATGTAACTATGTGGTATTACAGGGATAATTGGAGCTGACTGATATTTAAAGCACTGAAGTATTGATGGGTAAAAGTTTAGATTAGTATACATTACACTATCATTGTGGAAATAAGATAGAGTCAGGCTAGTAACCAATATGTCGTATAAAGCAACTGCCAATGAATAGAATGTGAGATAAGGCATCAATATAATTGTGATAGATGCTATCAGAATAGGTAACAGTAGATAATCCAATGACTAAATGGATATATTGCAACATATTTACATGGATGTGGTATTGTTGTATCAAGTTAGCTGTGTTAACTTGCAAATACTGGCTGTGAAGGGGAGAGAATAACAAAAGATAAGTCATACATAATCACAATGACCAAACGAAAGAATAGTAGTATATTTGACGATTACCGGAAACTGGCAAAAATACATCAAGCCTAAAGCTGCTGTTATAACCTGATATTTTATTGAGAATATCTATTGGAGTTTCATCTACAGATTTTGGGTATAACAGAAACACATCATCAGAACATTTTGAAGTGGTTTATAAGGTATCACTATTCAACTCAGCTACTCTTTACATTTATTCTAATGATTTCAGATACCCTCAGATGCTTTTTACCAGGCTGAATGCTAAGGAAAGTGCTGTCAGATGCTCTTGACTGCTTCGGAAGTTGTGAAACTAAATTCAAGAAACTTACAACTAGCGTAATATTATTTGCTGAATGCTAGACAATCAAGCCATTAGGTTATTCAAAATTTGGAGCTACTGGAAGCAAAGGTCATTTTCTAGCAGAGTACTAGTGGATCTTAAACATTGCATCATGCACTTCTGCAATCATCATGTAATGTTTATTTCAATTGGAACGGAAATCTAAAAAGTATTTTACATTCGCACTGCTGATTCAGATATTTGAGTAATCAATACACAGACCAGCGAGTATCTAACTAATCTTGATAAGTTACAAGTCATATATACTGGATTCTATCAAATGCAGTATTCTTTCTCTGCAAATATTCTTGTCCAACTCTTTTTCCCACAGATGCAATAAGTATCTTATTATCGTATTTAACATCAGAAACAGACCTGATAATACAATCTGTCCTATCATGGACATTTTTGTACATTTGTGGAATTTCAACTGAATATTCTTGAGCTTGAGAATGGAATACCCAGGATCATAAAGTTTTCCTGCATTGCTTGGAAAAGATAGCTGTCATGTTTTGAGCAGAGTCAAATTTCAGGTGTTGAAGGATGTGATCAAGGTGAGTACAGCTAAAGTATGATACCAGATAATATGAAACTCATTCTTAGTTGGTATCAATACTATCATTCACTTCACATTGGAAATGTTGAATTCAGAAGTTATCAGCTTCATGTGTGATTCATTTCTTGGTATTGGTATATCCTTTCTTGCAGTTATGTTTCTATTGCTAAATCAATGTAGAGGTGTAAAACCATTTTGCAGTTCTACAATAGCCAATCCTGGATTTTATTAAATAAGCTGTCTATGAGTACATTCTTATCATATCCATGTACCAATCCACGAAGCTTGTATCCCCAGTCTTCTTCAATTCGTTGTTGGAATAGCTGTTTAAAGTTTCAAATAATGAATCTCATTGTTAACTGGGATTATTGATGTTATTTTTTTCACTTTGCATATATTAAACCTGGATATTATGACCTTCAATGATGATTCCTAGGTTGGCATTGCCATTTTCTAGCATCCAGTCAAATTCTTAATATTAAACTGAAGTCAAGCTGTACATTAGCTGGCAGCAGTATAATATCATACTGTGGAGTTAATTCAATCTTCAATCTACAACTAAGTTATGATTATAACCAAACACCAACCAAGTAACTTCGTATTTCAAGACGTGTTAACTTTTTACCTGCAATCGCTGTTCAACATTGGAAATTTTAATATCCACAAATACAAGTGTCAGCAATCGTGTGTCAATAGTGCTACTGATTCCACAAACTTGAATTTCTCTTGAATGATACACCAGCTGTAATACAGGGTGAAAAATTGACTATTCCTAACACAGCTAAAGATGCCAAATTCAATCTCTATATGAATTTTGCCAGTAGTTAGTAGGGAGCAGTATGTTAAAACTTTGTATAGAGTTGATAATATACCTGATATGGATTGCAAGATATTACTGTATCACATCTATGTAGTTATGACTGGTACACTGATTATTCTCAAGTATTTATCTAATGCAATTGAATTTGTTGCTAGATAGATGTGCCTGTTTCATATAGCTGATATGTAGCTGTTCACATATATCAGTGGTACAATTGTCACTGGAATTCACTTATCCAATCAAAAGTGATTAATCATTTACCAGGTACATTGTTGGATATCAAATGAGAATAATATACTATTTGATTATTTTCCAGATTACCTACATGCTAAATATTGCCCACCAAGCTTTAAATATCATTAAGCTGAAATGGAATTAATGCTTGAACTGCATCTACTGATAGTATGTGTTACCATCAATTGCTGATTGGAAATAAATCTTTGTATGATTCTTGAGTACAATACTCAGAGGTATAGCTTAAATCTCAGCAATCCATTGAGATACCTGTCCAGTGTTATATCAACTTCCCCACATCAGCAAAAAACATTTCCATCGGAGCAGAATGGCTACGTCAGAGGGGAAGAGCTCTGTCAGAGCTGTCAGAGACACCCCGGTGGTGGATTACTCCGTGCCTGGCGTCAATACCATGCGTCGCATGGCATATCGGCCTCCGATCACCGTTTCGCCGTTTCTTCTCGCTCTCTTGGTCTCCTATTTAAAACAAGCACTCCGGCGTTGTAGCCAACTGTGACCATATGTCGGAATGGGTTCATTGGGTACACACTTGCATCGGGATTGCGATGCAATGGGTGACGCTGCAAACATCTCTCCTCGTGTTCCTTCAATATTCAGCAAGAGGAGTTTAGCAACGTGAGATACTACCCGGCCGTCAGGATCCACGAAATCTCGGAAAGAGCGAGTGAGACCAAAAGTTGGGACAGATAGAGTGTGTATTTTGTTGTATGACAAGATGAGATGAAAATGGGATGCTGTCTATCTACCCTGGGGTTTCCCGAATATATACTCCGCATCGCTCATGCCACCTCCGTTACCCATGTATCTGTGTACACCCACCGTCGCGACTTCCTGATATACTTGGAGTCTGTGATCGAGAGAGTTTCGACATGCACTTGGAGGCCGAGATCGAGTAAACTCAGAGATGCACTCTGAGGTTGTGACCGAGCGAGTTTGGAGATGCACTTGCAGGCTATGATCGAGCGAGATTGGAGGAGTACTTGGAGGTGGTCGATTTGGAGGGAGGCGCGACGGCAGCTGAGACAATATTCATTAGTTAACTAGTAATCGTGGGAATGTAGAGAGTTGAGTACAACATCTGCCGAGAGATGAGAAACTGGCTAGGAGCGGGAGGCTGTCGATCTTGGGATGATGCTGCACTCAAAGTTAATTCATGAGTATGGCATGGAGGGATAGAAAGGGATGACTTAACTTCGTGTTCTTAGGTGATGGTATAGTTGAGCACAAGAAAGAGACAGATCAGAGGAGATGGGGGAAATCATCATGAGAAACTGGGACTTAGAGAATTTTGTGTGCGAGTCAATTGACCATCCCCAATACGGCAGGAATGAGTTTTGATCCGGCGGGTAATAACACTGCTACGAGGTCTTTTAAACCAAATCAGGCAGGTCATACCCCTGATTTCTCAGGTCCGCTCGTATCCTCCATATCGTTCTCATCTTCATCCCCCATCTCTCTCTTTCTTGTCCACAACTCTACCATCATTGCAAGAATACATAGTTAAGTCATCCCTCTCTATCTCTCCATGCCATCATCATGAGTTAACACCAAGTGCAGCTTACACCGAGTGCAGCATACACCGAGTACAGCATACGCCTTAGATTGTCTGTCGTCCCTTCATTCTCTCAATTTCGAGTTAACCCCTGAATGTAGCTTCCGGCCTACCTCCCTACTGATAGACTGCCACCAGCCAGATCTCCATAAGAGCTTCACAGGTAAAGTCACCTGGTCACATTCCCACGGTTTCGAGTCAACCAACTGATGAATAGAGTCCCAGCATCAGGCGCGCCTCCCATCGACCGCCTCTAGATTGAGTACTCCTCTAATCTCCCTCGATCACAGCCTGCTGCAAGTGCATCTCTAAACTCGCTCGATCACAGCTCAGGGTGCATCTCTGAGTTCCCTCAATCTCTGTCTCCAATTGCATCTCCAACCTCGCTCAATCATGGCCTCAAAGTGCATCTCCACACTTGCTCAATCACGGCCTCCCAGCGCATCTCCAAACTCGCCCGATCACAGCCTCCCAGTGCATCTCTGAGTCCACTCAATCTCGGTCTCTAATTGCAGCTCAAAACTCGCTCGATCACGGCCTCGGAGTGTATCTCTGCATTCACTTGATCGTCATCTTCAGGCGCTCCTCGAATTGCTGACAATTACCGCGTGCTGCCAGTCCAGATATACCGTGTGTAGATAGGTAGCTATATAGATCCATAGATACATAGGTGAGAATACAAACTGAATGCATAAGTGTTGAAAATCGTTGAACTATAAGTAGTACCAATGATTCAACATTGCCAGGTGTTGTGTAAACGGCTTCAGCATAACTGCAGCCCCTGCGAAGAGTGTAACACACATGTCCTTCTGATGGTGCGTAAATGTCACCACAAAGTAAAGGAGGTAAGTTTGCAACGCGACCCATCAGCTGGGCGACGGGTAGCATGTAATTCTCCGTCACAAGGTACGAGGTTCCGTCACAGCCGTCAGAGCCGTCCGGAACATCCAGGTGTTTCTGACGGAAACTAGAGTTGTTGCTGATGCATCTGCCCCTTCTTTAACTGAAATTTCATTTATGTTTCAATTTTTGCCAACTATGCTTCTAGATCATATTGCCTCAGTTTCAACTTTGTTTAATAAATGTTGTTCATAGTATTGGCATGCTATATCAAATATATTGTCTTTAACTGAAGCTGTATGGTGGAGTGGGCCCACCAATTGCACTGAGGTGATCTAGTATTCAACATCTAACCATTTATCAACTACTATTTACATACTGTCCAACTGTATCTGACAGTGGCCAGATTGTGTAATATTGAACTTTTCTGCCATGTATATAAGAACTTAGCTTAAAGTATGAAAATCAAAAATGTTTTATTTCAATATCCAAAGATATTCCGGTACCAACATATTCTCCAAAATGGTCTGACCAGATATTTGTGTTTTTTGTTGTTGAAAAATACATTGATTGAAGCCAGATTGCCTAAGGGAATTGTCATGTATATTGAGGGATATCTCAGAGTAAGTATATCGGCTAACTTGAACAATTAATACACCAAATGCCTAGACTGCTTCAATTACCATTCTATTAGTGGAAAATTCTGCTGCAGTTGTCTCTTCATTCTGTAATTCCACACCAATTTGATTACAATTTACTACCAGCATTCTGATTATTCACAATATTTCTTTTCGCTGCCAGGTACTACTTCCTAAGTAATACAATACTTTAGTGAGTTATTGGAAGCCCACATATCCTGGGACAAATGTTAATCTGATGTCAAATTGATTATTGACATTTCTAGCCTTTTACTATATAAGAAGCCAATTCCATAAGTCTTTAACTAATGCCTAAAGTAACTGATGTAACTTGTCATACTGCCAAAGCCGATATACAGTATAGTGATGATATTGCTGGTACTGGTTGCAGAATGGGGGAATATGTCAAGTATGCAAAGCATCAATATTTGTTTTCCCCAGCTACTTTATGTATATATTCTGATATCTTGAGTTGCCAAGTTGTCAAAGAGTTAAATATCTAATTAAGGCAGCTGCAGAAATTTCATCTATTGGATATAAGCTGTATAAGACTGGAGCAATCTTGATGTAACCAGGACAGTCTCTGACCAAGACAGCCAATACAGGGTGACATTGCTGCTCACATCAATGAGAATAATTTTAGTTTAATCGTAATTTAGTATTGTCATGATATCTGAGTGGGGAACGTATTGATACCACAATGTGATACCTTGCTGTATCAGAATTTGTAGCACCTGTTGGGGGACATAGGCAGAGTCCAATGAGAATCCGGGTATCATTTTCAGGTGTGCAGCCAATACTTCTTTATAAACTGGAAATTGTGAGATTAAGTCGCTACATATACTAAGTTTGCAAAAAAATTGCGCAACTGCATCTTGTCAGAATCATAAGTGAACAGCAAAATCATTGCTCTGCCATGAAGTCAATCTTGCATATTCCACTGCCAATCAGCTATAGTTATATAACTGTATATGTGTTACCTCTAAGATTTAGTATTTTATACCAGTCCAAAGATCTGGTGTACCTGGATTCAGTGATGTACTGTATGGAACAGAATGAATATTAGGGTATCCCTGTAGTATAATATTTGAAAAATATGTAAATTATGTATAATTTAACTAATACCAGACAGCTAAAAATTGACTTCAGAAAGTAGCTTGTCCCACAAATTAGCAGATTGGAACAATTTCATATTCAAGGTATTCTGTTAATGCCTCAGAGGCTGAATTATCTAACTTGTTGTCTGCTGGTGAAATGATTGAGTCTGTAGAATGCACTGGGCTGATTGAATAGGTATCTATGGATTGCATTGTTCTGAGTGCTTCCAATTCTTGTTGTATAATCCTGTTGCTCATCTGTATATCATCTTAACAGCAGTTTCCACTGTATCAACATTAATGTGAACTTGAGATTTTGTTGTATCAGAGGTATAAGTTAGATGAAACATCTGGGGATCTACATTTTCTTTGTGGACAGGATCATTAGGTGGTGGTGAACCACATTCAGCTGCTATCGAATAATTACTATTTATCCAACTTATTGATGGCCTGTCAGTTATACCTACTACAGTCAGATCATGATAGCTTAGAGCTATTCCATCCTGCCAACTGGTGTATGAACATCTGTAACAGCTGTTTATTCATTGTAAGCTCTTAGTCAGTTCTCATTCTTTAATATCATTGAGTAGGTAGAGCATATAGTTCAATTTTTGCAAGTGTTGACCACGCATTGGAGATGATCAGTGGTCAGTTTGAATATTCTGATTAATCACCATAATATTTCAGACAGTGATAGTTTGTTGATTGATCAGAGCCTAAGGAATATTTAGATATTTGTGAGCTAAATTGGGTTAGTGTATTACTTTTGCAGCTGTATCAAATGGAATTAAATGAAAGGGAGAGTAATATAAAGATACTGTACATTCAGTATTCTTTTTGAATTAAGATATGTACACAATCTAACATATCTTCTAATACAATGTATTTTCATAGCAGATAATGTCTCAGCACTAAAATCTACTTTATATAACATTTTTCAAGTGCTGCTGCAATCACTAGCATCAGTATCGCTACATGAATATGTCATAGTAAGGTACTAACTGTTACACAAATGCTGAAGCTGTATGCCGCAGTTAATAATGCTCAATCATCTCAAAATAGTGAATTGGTATGTGTCCTAGCAAACTGTATATCATCTTGATGTTTATTAAGAGCTAATTAACTTATAGAATGTTTCTATCTGTAACAGTCCTTTTCAGTCATGTGGATCATGCAGAAAAAATTAATTAAAATCCATGGAAACTAACAGCAGCAAATATTGTTGTTGTACCACTCAATGGCTGATAATCCAAAGTAGTTGCAAGAATATACCGAAACATTTCAGTTGTAATATTCCTAGTTGTCCTTACCTTGTAAGTTGAAATTGTTCTTGTTGATTGTATGGATATGGCTTTTAATATCCTCTCTATAACCTCAACAGAGGTATATATGATTCAAGGAAAGACTGCATTGAAAGATTCTAGAGTATTGATTCAGGTATGTAACACAAAAATACAAGTGGTGTTTCAGTTTACGAATTCTCAGCTAGGTTGCATGGATGGATGGTATACTGTATCAAGAGATGTTTCAATCTTTCATGCTGCCAAAGGTCACTGCTGTTCTCAAAATACTCTACCAATTCTTGCATTATACCAAATCTCAAACTGCTACTATATATGTTAATTACTGTCACAAGATACTATGTCAAAGAATGTATCTCCAATGAGAATCAACATTAATGCAGCAATGGTTGGTCTGATTGTACTGCAACAATATCTGAATAACAAGTTAGGATCATCATGTAATACTACTCAAAATACCCCTAAACATGATGGTATATTTTGCACAATATACTATTCAGTATCATCCACAGCATTGGAATAGTTTCCCTCCTGCCCAACAGTCATTTCCATGTATTCCTTGGTGATACCACTGCATTCCATCCAACATTCCGCCAACTTGTCAACCGAACCATGCGCTACCTGATTGTTTTCATGATTGGGGCAACGATAGCTAGGATATATTCACCCTGATGGTTGTTATGGTGGATTTTGAAATGTTCCCCTGTGAGAGTTCTCAGCCTAAGTCCTGTTACCCACTTTTGAATTTCCAGTCCCTCCAGTAGTACTGGTAAACAATGATGTTATTTAGCTAATATTATCCAGATCTATTCAACCAGGATATTCTGCAGGTATACTAGAGTAATTCTCCTCTTAGTCTCCCAACAAAAAGATTGAAGCTGGCTACATTACCATGGAAAACTAATATGGCAAGTATTTCATATATCCCTCTGGCATTCAACATTTCCAACAATGAATCCAATGCATATGATGAAAGTGACAATTTATCAGTCTGCGGTAACTTTGAAGGCAAGATTTCAATAAAGATTAAGTAAATTGAAATTTTCTTGAAGCAACTTGCCAAATGAATATGTTATCTGAATCTCACTATTATCAACAAATGGAAAAAAGAATAAGTGGCTAGAATTCTGCAGAAAATATATGTCAGTATAAACAAGAGACAGGACAACTTGAGGTAGTGAAGAGAGAGACTTGAGAAATACTAGTGGTACAGATTTTGTGTCATTTGAAAACAAGTTGCAATTGGCAGCTGTAACCACTCAGAATGGATTATGTGGCTGCGACTATACTTGAATTTGAAAACGCATATAACCAGATATAGGTAGTAAGAAAGAAGGGAAAGTTGAGTAATCAGGGATCAGCAACTGATATGGGCGAGCACTGGGGCAAACCGGAAACATATAATCTTCTGGTATTGCCATATTCAATATTCTCAGTTGTAATTTACTTAGTGCAGGAGGAAAACAATGATGGTAATATGCACTGGTAACATTTTCAAATTTTGAATACAAATATTGGGTACTTAAAGAAGGTAAATCATTCTGCTACACTGAATGGTTGCTTAAATCAGTCATACTTTGTGATTGTGATGTAGAAGTGCATCATGGAACAGGAACAATAGAATCAAGATTATATGGGATTTTATTCAGTTCGGTAAATGATAAACAATCTGATAAATTCCCACAATATATTGATCTGTGGTCTGTCAAACAACATCAAACTGAAAGAACAACAAAATTTGATAATATTTTAGGTAGTAATTACTGCGAAGGACAGTACAGAACATGAATTTAAACTGTGTCAGATCATACTAACTAGATATTTTAAGTCTCAATGAATTCATATTTTAATGGCGATATGTAGAATATGAATGATGTTGAGGACAGTGAATGAGTGTATGGGGGAAGAAGATGTATAGGTGGAAGGTTATAGTGTTGATGAAAGTTCTGATTGAAACAAAAAAATTGATTATATTCCACACACATGTATTTGAGGAAAAATACTGATTGTGAAATTTCTAATATTGCGATGAGATTGTAGAGTACTGGAGAATCAGCCAATCTCACCAACTAATTTTGAAGTATGAATAAGAGATTATTGAGGATCAATAGCTCTGAGAGCATAGTATAAGGGAGACTTAACAGCAATTTGATGGTGCACAAAAGAGAATCAGGTTCTTGATTGAGATGTTTGCAATTCAGTATAGATTACAATTCTCACTACAATCCCCAGAAATGTTCCATATATGTGTCAGAATGGAGCAGTTAACAATCTGAATGACCACATGATCTACCAAACGAAAGATAACCAAATATCAGTTAACACGAACTTAATTTCAGGTGTATCAAATCTAATATTCTGTTGCACCAAGTATAGGTAATATTATTCAGTGTGTGGAGATGGGTTTGGGATTTGGTTATGTCAGAAGTACTGGTGAAAGCTAAAATAAATCTTTGCAAGACCTGCATATTAGTTAAAGCTGCTGTAATATGCAAAATGCTAACTGAGAAGGTTGTTAAGCAGTTGCTGCTGTCAATTCTGTAGCAGAATAACATTGAAGAATAGATAAATATGGTAAATAATATCTATTCTGCCATGAGGAATAAAGAATAAATTTGATATCTGTTGTAGAGAATGAATGCAGAGTCTTGCCCACATTATAGATCCAGTCAACTCCTTCTCATGCATATTTGATACTTTTATCAGCCATGCACCCTGCTATTGTATCAGAATTCCAAAAGTGACAAAGACATTCACAAGACAATATTGACAACATGACATTTTAAGATATTTTGTACAATCATAAACACATTTCCCTTTCAAACTGTAAATCTTACCTACAGCAATCTCAATGCTAGGATAGATCAGACAGAATACTGATGGTCTATCAGTTGTACAGTGGCAGATGCTGATGTAGTTTAGTATGTGTGTGTGTACGCAATTGTGTGTCTACTGTACCATTGAGCAAGATATCACAGTGACAAATGGTTGATGAATTCCTAATGATGCTAACAACAGAATACCCAAGTTACATCATAGTCCTTCGCAGTGTGATATTGGTACCACCAATCTGCTGAACACTTCTGCAGGAATGCTATCACATCTGTTTCAAACAATAACAGTAAACAAAGAAGAAGAGGAGTCAATTAAACACAGTGGATTTCCCCAAAGCTCATTGCCTAATCCATGTACTTCTGGATGTCATTCCCGATGGCATGTCTAATTCCAGTTGTGACAACATTCCTAAGGCCATTTTGCAGTCTCATTCTGAGTCCATGTCCAAGAATTCTCATCACTAGACAATCTAATATCAGGGCAGGCATTGGCAGCAGCCTGTGAAGTTGTCAGCAAGCATCTTTACAGTAGGTAAGTAACTCAAGTTAATCTCTCTATCTCTAGTCATATCTGCAGCAACATAGTACTTAGTCCTAATGTGTGCAACTACAATTCCACAGTGATCTTGGCCTCCAGCGGAGTGTATCTTCAAACTTGCTCGATTACAGCCTCCAAGTGCATCTCCATCCTTGCTCAATCACAGCCTCTAAGTACATCCCTACATTTACCCACTTCATGACTCCAGACGCTCCTCAGATTGCACTTGAGTCCCATGTGCAGGCAGATTGACAGTATCAATATATATAGATAGACTTGGATCAATAAAACATGCCATAATATGATGTAGCGAATCTTCTTGTGGTTGTAACAGATAAACATGATATACAAAACAGCATCTGGTCATGTGACCCCATGTACTGCTGCTGCAAGAATACCGCACCAAGTTTAATATCTTTTGCAGAGCTGTGCAGAGGTCTCATCAGCTGCTCTTGAAGTCTCCAGCAGCCCAGAGCAGAAGATCTCAGCCGTGTGCATAGTCTCCCTCTGCCTAGCACAATGGTCTTAGCTGCTCCAAAATTTGACTATCATGTCAGTCAAACATTGTAGCATCTTGAATGCACCTCCATAACTGCAGGTGCTGTCTGGCACACCCGAGAAAGCTCTTGCATCATCTGAGAGCACATTGGTTCGCTCCAGGGGGGTATGACAGTGTATGGGAATAATTGAAAGCACTGGAGAGGTTGACCGGTATGTCTGGGAGGTTTGCCTCAGGCTTCGAAAACCTGTGTCATGTTGCTTATGAATAAGTGAAGTGGCGAAATTATGATGGGCCACAGAAACATCATGTGCAGTGATCAGACAGTCTAGATACTTGCAAACAATTGCTAAGCAAGCTGTTGTGGCTGAATGTACACTGATCATTTGGTGAACAAGTGTGCGGCAGATCTCATTCAAGAACCCAAAGCCCGTTATCAACATCCCTCCTATGCATGTAACCACTGCAGTTGTTATATTAATGAAATCCTCCGGAGCTTGACAGTTGAACCTCAATATGGCTGATTGTAGTTATGCGGGGTTCATAGTGAAAATGACAGGGATTGCCTTTGTACAGACACCTATGATGGGCAAGAGGCAATATGTTGGCCCTTGTTGGTAGTTTATGCACAATATTGTGGTAGCTCATATTCTAGGTCCTGCCTGCCTGGATCCACAAATATCTTTGTTGAACTGACTATGTACATTAACTTGCAGGGTTGCTGACACAGGTAGAGCAAACCAGATTATACTGAGTACAGTCATTCGGTGTTTGCAAATGCTTTCTCAATGATGAGTCATGCATTACCATCACCTCAGAAGGTCAAGGGTATAATGTGTGATCAGATTGGGGCTACATTGCAGTGTGGGGCTCCATTGATAGCCTGACTCAATCAGGATCTCTGGTACACCTTGCCAGCATCAGACAATTGGGAGACGGTAATTCTGTGGCCATATTGACCACTTACCCACTAACTCATCAAACAAGTTAGCACTCCCTCACATTCCTACTTTGTGCCACTAACATAAACTTTGAAAATTTACTCTGATACCCATTTACTCTGATATTAAATTATTACAGAAATCTCTGATATTGACTCTTCATGTAATAATGATACTAACTGTGTGCAGTACTGCCACCTCCAAGCCAACAATTGTTGTACTATTAATAGCTCAATGAGTGTCAATGTCCTTGGCTCAGTGAAGATGTCATTTATCAACTGTGGGCAGGTACACATTATTGCCATGTCCTATCTGACAAGCAATGTGGGCTTGAACCTATATTATAATTGCCAAAATTCTGTCAAGGTAGGACAGGGTAAAAATCCATCAGATGATCATCAGGCATGGTTATGTGTCTGGCAGATTGCTCAACCAAAACCATAATGTGCAACTAGATTGTGTAGCCTCAACACCATCGATTGAATAATTGACATCACCCAGTGGATACATCATATACCAATACTATTGGTGCTGGTCGTTCAGCAGGACACTTCCAGTGGGGACATTACTTTTGATGCTGTTCAACAATAATCTGGCACAATTGAAATGATTTCCCCACTGATATTCCAGTCTGCTGTGGTAGGTTGCTGTAATGATGCCATGGACATTGGTTAAGTTGTGATCTTTCTATACATTCTACTTCTGGGTATGTGCTGTTTTTCCTTCTAGGTTGATTCTTGGGTTTGGGGTCTCTCCTTTGGGTTCAGAGTTTTGATCAGTATTTGGGTTTTGGATCAGTTGTTTTTCGTTTCCTGTTAAGCTCACATGGGTATCTGGTTGTATTTGGGTTGCTTGGTGTGCTGTACTGAGTTTGGTGTCTCTTTTGGGTTATCTCACAGTTCGGTCAATATGGAAGGTTTAGAGCTTTGTTGATCACTAGCACTGTCAAATGGAGTCATTTAGTCTCGTACTTTGACTGTGAACCAGCCTGACTGCGATTCTGGCAGCAGCCACTCTGACAGCAGCCACTCTGACAGTAGCCACTCTGACAGCAGCTCTCTCACAGCAGCCACTCTGACAGAAACTACTCTGACAGCACCCAGTCTAACAGAGGCTCTCTCACTGCAGCCCAGTGACAACCAGTTAGACAACAATCAGATAGCCGCTCTGACAGCAAGTCTCCAAAGAGTTTACCATAACTATACTTCGTGGACAAGAAGTCTTTATTATTTATCAGTTCAAAATCTCTTCTGGTAAGTGTTGTTGAAGCATATCGCCCTGCAAGGACTTTGCTGTCCAGGTGTCAATGCTTGATGGTTTTGACACTTGGTAAAACCAAATTGAAATAACACTGAATGTTTAAATATACCAGGATCTCTTAAGACAGACAAAAGCTATGACTAACCCCTCAAAACCTACAGAAGCCAACAAAATAAATATGTAGTGCAGAAGCACAGTAGTTCTATCCAATGAGATATTCATGCTACCTGGTTGCAGGCTTTAGATTGCCATTATTGTGTATTCACTTTGGAGATATGAGAGACACTCACTGTGTCAAACAGGGATACTTTAATCCTTTTGAACACCAATTTGATTTTGAATGGATTGGACAGGCTTGGGTTCAGCGCCAATAGGTGGAGTAGCTGCAGCTCTCTTCATCTTGTTAACTGATATTATATCTTCTGACTGGTACTTCTTCAGCCTTTAAGACAAGTGGCCACTGTTAGGAGGCATTGTAGAGTAGTTAGGTACAAAACATGGTCAGTAGAGAATGGAAATCTATGCAATTTGAGAGTATGAATTCTAGATTGTATAATGGTGCTACCAATATTCTCCATAACCTACATATATACTACTCACTCCCAACATAAAGTTGCCCAGAGCAAGAGAAGTAACACTCAATCCCCACTCAGTAAAGTATAATATGTCAGTGACATTGATTCATCTACCAAATCCAGGGCCACACAGTGACCTACAATGGTTCTGTGACAGTAATTCATCCATGTCAATTGCATACCCCAATCACGAATAATATCTGCCAATCAAGTACAACTTGGCTCTGACGAGGCCACTGTGGCAAGATCGCTCTTACATCGTTGTTTGATACTGTCACTCTGACATGATCATGCTGATACGTTTGTTCTGACATGGTTGTTTTGACCAGGTCATTCTGAGAAGGTTGTTCTGAGGTGGTGGTTCTGACAAGGGGGGTTCTGACAAGGTGGTTCTGACAAGGGGGGTTCTGACAAGGTGGTTCTGACAAGGTGGTTCTGACAAGGTGGTTCTGACAAGGTGGTGCTAACAAGGTGGTTCTGACAAGGTGGTGCTGACAAGGTGGTTCTGACAAGGTTGCTCTGACAAGGTGGTTCTGACAAGGTTGCTCTGACAAGGTGGTTCTGACAAGGTGGGTCTGACAAGGTGGTGCTGACAAGGTGGTTCTGACAAGGTGGTGCTGACAAGTGGTTCTGACAAGGTGGTGCTGACAAGGTGGTTCTGACAAGGTTGCTCTGACAAGGTTGCTCTGACCAGGTAGCTTTGACGAAGTTGCTCTGACCAGGTTGCTTTGACAAGGTTGCTTTGAAAGGTTGCTCTGACACGAACATTCTACTCTATCAAGTACAATTCCAGTTTTGTATGGCCAACATAAACTACGTTCTTAACTCTATCTAGTTGTACTAGTGGTTGTGAACTCTCGTGGCTAGACTATATATCATATATTCGTGTGATTCAGTGTGCTTTGAGTATACCACCTATCAGCTGCTGTGTCATGTGAATTGCGACACCATTCTCGCTCCACATGCTCTCAGCAAGACTCACAGTCATTTTAGGCAATACTCAGCATTTCATTGTTGAAACTCTGTATTTCATGCACTGGGCATACACCTCAGCTGGAGGGATAAACTAGTATTGAGGGTCAGGTGGAGATAAGGGTGGCTCACTGGGTCCAACCAAACCATTCTCAGCTGTATTTGTAGAGAGATGGGGGCCAAGCTGCCCATATTGAGTGTAACCAATATGAACTGCTCCCTACAGGATATACATCGTCCAATACTTAACTGGGTAAGTTACCTCTTCCACCTTCTTAGGTATATACTCCCATTCATTGCAAAGCTGCAGTGCAAATACATCAACCTCCAACCAAGTGCCACTTCATCATTCTATACTTCTTGCGATGCAATATTGAAGTTATGATGGTTTCCTGTTGCTTACCCGCAGGTCCAGTCAGTAGTCATCGGCGGTGGAGTACAGCTGGAGAGATCTGGCTGAACTTGCAAAGGGACACCATATGTGATAGTATCTTCCCCTTAGTCAAGCCTAGCAGTGAAGACCATCCTGCACCATATTGGGATCCGCCTCGGTGGTAAGATCTACAAACCAAGAACCGAGGGTTGTGACTGGGGAATTGTCTGGGATTGGGTTTGGGATTGATAGTATGAAGGACAGGATGTAGTTATGCCTAGGGGAAATGGGAAGGAATGAGTATTATGGAACTACAGAGATGTTGAGAGATGTGGAGGTTGCATGAGAATGTCGCGTAGTGGTGGTGGGATTTTCAGGTATGATAAGGAAGTGGTCTGAGGCGTTGTGACGTCAGATGATATGGCATGAGTGTACTGATAACGATTATGGTAATGGTGTGTAAGATTATGAGCGAAGATTCAGATGGTAAATCTGCGCATGAAAAATGACTTGAGGGTAGTGTTAGCAATGGTTCCGAATTACCGGTTTGGTTCGGTTTCTGCATCCGCCTGAAACCGGACCGTTGCAATGGGTCTTACCACACGACACACCCGGACCATTGGAAATGGGCTGGTTTTAGCATAAGACACCTGGCATTTCAATTTCACAATTTTCGCTCCAATTAAGTATCTGAGGTCAGATCATATCTTGACATGATCAATATGTACATTGTGACGTTTTAGACGGTCTTTCACCTGCCGCTGTCAGATTTGCGATCGGACCAACATTCATTGAGTCGCTATCGAAAACCCGCAAATTTCGCCTAAAATATCCTGTTATTTCACAGCAATTCAACCAATATTGGTCTGATCGCAAATCTAAAAGCGGGAGGTGGAAGAGCTGCAAAAACTGCACAATCTACGTATTGATCATGTCACGATACGATCAGAACTCAGATACTGAAGTAGAGCCAACATTTCAGGATCCGTCAAATGGAACTGTGGTCCAGTTGCAACCCAGCTAAACAACCATGGGTTGATGTCTGGTCTGGGTCAAAACCAGGTGGCAGTTACCCGGTTCAGGTTGCATGGCGGTTCCTGACCTGGACCAGGGCCTTTGGTTCGGTTCCAACCCAGACCCAAGCCAGGTAGCCCGGACCTGTTGCTAACACTACTTGAGGGTGGCAGACAAACTGTGTAGGAAAAGAAGTTGTTTGCTGCTGGACAATTCCTGTTCTTCTGTCTTCAGTCATTCTCTTGTATAGCAATGAACATACACAACTTCGAACGACTTTGACTCGTCTGATGTTGTGATTCCTCGCCAAAAATTTGCAGCGCCTTTGTTCGTATCCCTGACGTCACATCATTGTTTCCAATATTACCAATGCCCGACACCCCCATTATACTAGAACAAGTCTTAGACATACATACTTGATTTTGAATGTACCAATAACCATTGACAGGGTGTAAGTATTGTTCTGAACCTTGATCTGTTACTTGTTGGGTCAATTTAGCACCAGACTGAACTTTGATTCATATTTGTGATGATCCAGTTGACATCCAGATACATATATCCACATTAGATAACCATAACAACCCATATTGATCACCATTCTCGGATGCAAAAGTTAAACCAAACTTGTTCTTCCTGAACAGCTGGGATTCATCCTGCACTTGTTCATTGTGTTGTTTTTGAACCCGAATCTTCGACCGCTTTTGAGACTATTGAGACAATTATTGCCACCTCTTTGAACAGCAACCATTGAAAGCTTAATTTTGGGAACAATCAACCACTCTCCCCCCTTGGACTATGTACTAGACTGCTGCTGCAAGAGAAGGCAGGGTTCAGGATATTGACAATCCAGTGATTGGATAACTTTGGACAAAGTATTTCGGAACCCACTCGTGGTTCCCCCGCTGTTAAGAAGCACCTTGCACCTGTGAAGGACATCACTGCACAGGAACCCATTCAACAAACGGACAAGCAGAAGCAACAGCAACAACAGCTAAGTCCTTGGGGATCCTGCTGACTATCATGGTGCCCCCTACCCCAACCCCCTCCGAAATCAACATATCAAATCGGCACTGGTAGATGGACTTGATTAGTGGAGATATCAGGATCCAAACAGCATGACCAAGTAGCTCTGATGTCACCGAAGAACCAGGACAAGAAAGGGAAACTGTTGCACATGCAGGGGGACAGCAACGGGTTCGAGGATACCCAGGAGACACTGGCAGAATGGCAGGAGGTGGTGTTATGGGTGGCCAAGTACACCAAACCTGCAGAGATGGTGCAGAGGGTATGTGCTGACGCAGCTGAGATAATTCGGCTGCCGAAAGAAGTTCCAGACCTGATGGCCTAATATTTCCTAACCTCCAGGTGCAATCATTCAGAAATGTATGAGAGAATTGAGATGCTTGAGAACCACCTCACTGAAGCCAGAAGGAGGCCAGCAGTGGCAGAAACCTCGGAGGAACTACATGCCGAGCTTGATGCGATTACCTGAGATGCATGAAAATCTGGAGAGGATGTCTGCAGTATGAGGATGCAATTACCCAACTCCTGATGCTGGCAGCGCAAGCGGCCCCGGCTGCTCCCCACTGTCAGGAAGATGAAGAGCAGAAATTTCCAGACTTCTTGGACATTTCAGAGTCAGATTGAACTCAGTTGAGGTGCTGGATTGCTCAACGCCTGATGGTCATTCGATACAAGCCCTGCAGCTTTCCCAATGGACAGTCAACCATGTGGTATGCATTCAGCTGCCTGAGGTGAATTGCAGTGGGCGAGATTTGACCACATGTCCGGGAGGGTGGAATGATCGGGCTGCTTGACATTCCAGGTTTCATCTATCTGAAGCAGTGTTTCGGGATTCCAATACGGTGGCAACAGCAGAACGAAATAACTCTGAAATGAAACAAATGAACCGCCAGTTCTTGCAATACTATGCATTGTTTGAAGTTATTTTTGCCAACGTCTATAGCAAATCTTTCACTGACAAGATTGCTCTTGGAAAGCGATTATTGAAGGAAAGCAAGTACTCCTCCCAACATAATGATATGCCCGAGGAGCTCTACCCATCAGTTGCAATATGCCACAAGCTGGATAAATCTGTTCAACAACATCAGGCACAGACATCAGCGCAGAAAATTGACCGAGGGATGAGTTTCACCTCTTCCCCCAAACACGCAATCGTCCCAATGAATCCTGCAGTAGCTCCAGCCGGGACATTGGCTGGATACACAGAACCGGCTATGATGGATCTCTCTGCAGGCAGATGAAGGATCTCTGCGGAGGAGAGGGCAAAGAAGCTTGCAGATGGGAGAACTGTGTGCTGTGGCGGGTTGAACCACAGAGTGGAAGTATGTGCAGTACGGAAGATAGCTCAGATATTCAAGGTGGCTGGAGCACCAGTCAATGAGGTAGGAACAACAAGTGGTCCTGAGGAATTGGGAAAAGATTAGGTCTATCATCCAAAGATGGCTCTTTGGCTGATGGAAAAAGTTTTGTTTCTACTGTTTTACAATGTTTTCAAATTTCGCTTCTTTCAGTTACCAAAGTGGAGGTATTTCAAGGATCAATGAAAGGGAAACATACAATTACAATCTGTACATTTACAGTGAATAATAAAAAAATACCAACATATGTGCTGATTGACTGTGGAGCTACGGGTTTCGCATTTCTGAATCAAAATATTGCTCATAATCCTCAAACACCTCTCCAAGAGATGAAGGAGACAGGACAAGTCAAAGTTATTAACGGAAGACCTATCATGTCTGAGGACATTATACACTTTGCTAAAGTAGCGATGGTTATCCAAAATCATAAAGAACAATTACCCTTGTTTGTTACATAGTTGGAACACTATCCTATTGTACTTGGAATTCCCTGGTTATGATTACATGATGTGGCAGTTAGGTTTGCTTCAAATAAAGTGACATTTGGATCACACTACTGAGTTATACATTGCCACCACCCACCCATGACTGTATAAGGAGTTACAGAGGAATGCCCGGGACTATTTTACTCTCTGACAGAAAAGGTATTGAAACCCAAAATTGGACCACAATGGCCATTTTGAGGAGATATCATAATGCTGAATGGATTAACTTTCCCTAGGATAATAACGAAAGGAAAATTTATAATCTTTAAAGTATTATTCTGGAATATCAATAATGCAATTGAAGCAAAGGACCTTAAGGAATCACCTCTGGAGGAGATTGTTCCTAAACAGTATTATGAGTTTTGCTACTGTTTAGCAAGGTTCTGGCAGATCAACTCCCTCCACATCAAGTAGGCATTGACCATGAGTTATTCTTGAAAGATGGCAAGGAACTGACTAGGGGACAATTGTATTCAATGTCGTGGGCTAAGTTAGTTGTCCTCAACAAATGGCTAGATGAGAATATGTCGACAGGCATTATTCGCCAACTGTCGTCACCATTCAAGGCACCAGTGCTGTTTGCAACGAAACTAGATTGCAGACTCCGATTCTGTATTGACCATCGTAATAGAAACGGAGCAACTGATAACAATCAGTACCATCTTGTTTGGATATGAGAAACCTTGAACCACCTCCAGGAAGCCAGGATACATATAACACCCGATGTTCAGGGGGCATTTAATTTGCTATGAGTTATGACAGGGGATGAACATAACTTAGCCTTCCAGACTAGATATAGCCTGTTTAAACCTACTGTGATGCACCTTGGAATGATGAATACCATTGCCAAATATCAAGGGTATATTGACAATGCCATTAGGGAGGTGCTGGATGATCTCACTTCAGCATATTCGGATGATATTTTAATACATTGCAATTTGGAAGACAAACATGTCGAACATGTTAAATTGAGTATGCCATGCCCTTTGGATGCTGGGTCCATATCTGAAGATAGAAAAATGTGAATTCCATAAGGAAATGGTTAGATATCTTGGATTAATCATCTCAACAAAGAGGATCTCAATAGCTCCAGATAAGGTTGAGACTGTATGGAATTGGAGCTGGGAAGTAATAGCAGCGAATGGCTGGCTGAATAATCTGTTCAAAGTTCAACAGTTCCTTGGATTATTCAATTTCTATTGATGATTCATTCCTAAGTATTCTGAATAAGCAGAACCATTCACGAGGCTTATATAAATAGATGAATCATTGAGATAGGAATCAGAATAACAGCTAGCTGTTGTGAGAATGGTTACCACATTTACATCAGCTTCACTACTCTAGCATTTCAAATATCAATTGCAGGTTATTATTCAGACCGAAGCTTCAGATTAGGTTGTCACTGGAGTTGTATTGCAACATGATGCTGAGGGAGTGTTACATCCCGTGGTATACATTTTAAAAATCCATACTCTAGCAGAAAGTATTTACAACATATATGACCAGGAAATAATAGTATTATTAAAGCTCGCGAGGAATGAAGACTAGAGTGTGAAGGGGCGCTACACCCAGTTCAATTGCCAACAGATCATCAATACCTGGAGTATTTGATGATAAAGAAACTACTAACTAGATGTCAAGCACATTGGTCAGAATGTCTGTCCCAGTTTAATTATAAATTATTATACTGACCAGGCTAATGCAATGTGAACGCCGATGCTTTGGGAAGAAGGCCTTGAGATCTCCCCAAATGGGGGGGATGAAAGATAAAGAATCATGGGACAGGTGGTTCGAAGGCAGCAGTAATTACCGAAATAATTACCTTCGTTGGTGGACGGTCTGCCTGTGCAGGCAGGCAATTCTAATTCTGATCTTTTTGCAGAAGCTTGTGTGACTGACTAACTGGAAGGAAAAACATTCGAGGCAATTTGAACAAATACTGGATTGAAAGAAATTACAGTGGTTCCATGGAAGGAGGAGGATGGATGGATACGATATCGGTAGAAGATATATGTACCAGAGGGTGAAGAGTTGCAATTACACTTAATACAACACCATCACAATACAGCATTAGCTAATCATCCTGGACGTGCGAAAATCCCTGACCACTTGGATCAATGTTGTTACTGGAAGGAGTTGCGGAAACTGGTCAACAAGAAGAAATGTGATTTTCATACATAACTGCGGTCCTGGGGTATAAGACACTCAACAATTCGGGTTCACTGACCATAATCACCACCAGCAATAAATTAGCAATGTGGTTCGATGGGCTTCATCATTGGGCGACCGGAGTGTGAAGGGTTTGGTGCCATTAGGGTTGTTGTCAATAGACTCTCAAACATGCGATATTTCATCCCCTGTTATGCTATACCAGCCGCTATGGAATTGGCTAATTTGTTTCTATGGGAAGTGGTACATCTCCAATGACTTCCAGTAACAATGGTATTGGATCGAGGTCTCCAGTTCGCCATGGAGTGTTGGGCACAGCTGTGTGCCCGCTCAGTGGTTGAGCCCAGGATATGAACAGCCTTCCTTTCTCTGACTGATGCAAAAACAAAACAGATGAAGGCAGACACGGATTTCTATTTGTGTGTGATCGTGAATCATTGACAAGACGATTGGATAGAATGGTAACCAATGGCCGGTTTGCTGCTAATGGTGTCTCAGATACGATGACGTTTGTTCCATTTTTGGCAGTGTTCGAGATCAATCCACAAATGATAGTTTCGGAAGCCTGGGAGGAAAGTTGGGATCAACGACGGATTGATGCAGATGAACCATAGTCCTGGATGGAACAAGCTGATAAGCATTTACGGGCAGAAATGCAGAAAAGTATAGCGAAAAAGGAGGAGAATGCAAATTATTCACAAATACTGGTATGAAATATACAGGAAAGATTTCAGGGTTCGTTGGCCGTGCATCACGTTTGGATACTGAGACGCCAGCGGAAAATACATTGTAATCATTCGGACCATATAGGGTAGTTCGACAGATATCACCTTCTGCAAATGAGTTGGAAGTTCCCATGTCGAGATGTGTGCATCAACTACAACCAGTGTTGTTGTTTGATTTGGTGGTGGATGATCCCTTGGTTGGGCAATGGGTGCATCCTGCCCCCCCGCCAAGATTGATGGTAAGGAGGAGTATCCGGATTTGAGGGCTGAGGATAGTGATATGTATCGGAGCCAGTTACAGTAACTCATTTGATGGACAAACTATGACTCCTTGACATGGAAACATGTGAAGTTCGTAGATGGTCTGCAGGGGGTGGAACAGTTTCATTAACACTATCCAGGGAAGCCAGGACCATTGGAGAAGGTTCTCTGTGGACCTCAATCCTATGGTGGGGATACTGTCACTGCTCAGGTTGGCGAGTGATAGTATCAAGATATGGATGATGTTAGGCATAGGGGAAGCAGCAAGGAATTAGTGTTATGGAAGAGCAGAGATGTCAAGATATGCAGAGGTGGTATGAGAATGTTGTATAGTAGTGGTAGGAATATTTAGTATGACAAGATAGTGGTCAGAGGTGTTGTGACATCCTATGATCTGGTGTGAGTGTGTTGATAAGAATTGTGTTAATGGTGTACCAGACCATAAGCAAAGATTTAGATGGTATATCGGAGCATGAAAGATAATTCGAGGGTGGTTGACAAACTGCATATACAGAGAGGTTATTAGGTGTTGCAGAATTTCCTTTTCTTTTCTCTTTACTTGTTCTCCTGGATAGCAATGCAAACAGATGACTGTGAACAGCTTCGACACTTGTCTGGTTTTGATTCCTCAATATAAATCTCAAGTGCCATTTTGCTTGTCCCTGATATAACATTTTTGTTTCCAATATCTTCTATACCCAACTGCGCCTATTATGGGAAGGGTCTCATTGCATGGCCTGATAAAGGAGCATAAGGGGAAGAATATAGTCACAAAGATTGAGAGATTACTGAAATTTAACAATGTAGTATAATATGAATTCTATCCTATGGAACATATAACTGACTCTGACATGAGAGATCCATCATATACATTATAACTTTGACCCTCACAATTACCTTTTCTTTGACAATATCCCTAACTCTGGTACAGGAAGCAACCCCTCCTATAATATGGCATTACATCAACTTTAACTTGGGAGACTGACCATATAGGGTATAACTTTGACTCTGACAATTAGCTTAACTCTTAAAATTTCCCAAACTCTAACAACCACCGTACTCTAAAACCGAAAGCAACTCAACTTACTATACAGCTTTACTTCAAATCTGACTCAGGAGATCTAATGCATATGGTATAACTTTTACTCTGACACTTACCCTAACTCTGACAATCACTCTAACCCTGACAATCACCCTAACTCTGACAATCACCCTGACTCAGACAATCACCTTAACTGAAAACTACCCTGCTCTGATACTAGAAGCAATCTCACCTATATGATAATTACTGCAACTCTGACAGAGTGGACCCAACATGTATGGTAAAATCTCAACTCTGAAAATGAACTTCATTCTGACAGATCTACAGTGCAACTTTGACTTTCACATGGACTATAACTCTGACACAGGAACAAGTATTTTTCAGTGTATCTTCACCTCTGGCATGGTAGTTTCTCGGTGACAGGAGATAGAAATGCACTATATAATAAATGGTGACTAGACATGGATTCCATATACATACATAGCCAGTCCTCCCAACCTGAACCAGCACGACATGCAACCTACACAATGGCGAATCAATTGAGACCTGGCATCAGCACCCCTGACTACTCTAGAGAATTCGGAGGCACCAGTTGCCAATCTGATCAAAATCCCAGTGAAATATCCCAAAGCCACAGTGATAATCAAAACTCTGGTGTCTGTAGCCATGGGATTAACACTAATGAAAATGTCTGACCATTACAACAATCCAAAGACAATAACAGTAGTAAGTGAAGCTTGGAAGGCCAGTGAATACTTGATTGCAATTAAAACCACAATGAACAGCGTTGCTCACCTTGAAGATCCCGTGTATGCAATCAGTGCAGTTATTTGCCCAGTTAGAATACTCAAATAGGGGTATATATGGATCCAGTGTGATATTTGTGTCTGATGTTGACCATTTCTAACTGCTAACATTTTGACCTTCCAGTATAAAGCAACCAGTTAGCAGGAGCAGAAATGTCCATCTGTGAATTTGACTCTGAGCATCTCTAGTTGTAGACATCTGCTTCGTCCGACAGCCAACAGCAGGCAAAATCAAGCTGAAACATACACCCATGTGTCCAGTGACTGAGTAACAATATCTAGGTGTGAGCGACCACTCTTTCTCCTGGCAACCCATGGTGGGTCATAGTCACACTCACTTCCAACACTGAACTATCTGGCTGACAATGTATAGATATTGCAATCACCCAGTGACACTCCTTCAGAGAACCAGGAGCACTATGCTTAGCAGGTAAGAGCAATATTCCATTATTGGCTTTGACTTTGCAGAACCTCTCTGACTCACACAACACCAGTATGCAAATATGGAATATATCCCCTATTGATACTGGCTGATGGCAAATCAGTAAGGAGTGGAACATCAGGGTGTCAACAGATTGGTGAGATATTGCCCGAGATTCATTCTTTTGTACAATGCTTGCCAGCAACAACAACATGCAAGTTGATGTGAACAAATCGTCCCAGAAAAGCTAAAAGGAAGCACACAAAATTCGGAGTGAGGCAATTGGGAAATTTGAGATTTCAAACATTGCTATCTACACAGTGAGTATTCACTTGTTCGAAGCCGGGCTAAATACCAACAAAACCCGACCAAGCAGATCGCCAATCACCTATTGGAGGGTACTTGGCTTTACTAACTGATATTGTTGCATGCTATCGATATGATACTAGCTTTTGGACCCTTTCAAATCACAACCACCATAACCTAGTACCGAGGCTAATATCTCCAGGCACATACTAGTATCTTCATTTACACTTCAGGAGTGAAATCAGATTGAATGCTATTCATTGAATTGATGTCATGTTGATCAACTTGAGTACTTAGAATCATATTGTGGTATTATTAGCGATTGCATGTGATCACAAAACCATCTTCGAAATCTGGCAGCATGGTCTCATTCAATTGCCATATACATACCAATTTACTGATGTGGTGACTTCAGAGTGTTTGTTACTTGCTACAACTGAGGTGCAGTATGTCTTGGACAACTGGGCAGATTGCAGTGTCAACCGTGTGGAACTGCTAGCAGAGAGTGTTAGCAACGGGTCTGGGTAACCTGCCAGCGGTCCGAATTTGGACAGCTAACAGGGTTCGCTTCGATTCTGCACCCGTCCAAGATCCCGACCCACTGCAACTTGGTGGGCGAGACCTGGACCTGTACACGTCAACTCACGGGTTTTGCCCCGGTTGGCAAGACCTATCGGTTCCAATATCCGGTTCTGCATTTTGGGTTTCACTATTTATGGTCGCATTCTGATATGCTATGATTAATTGCAAAATATTGACATTGGTACTTCCCGTCTTTTTGTTATGTATTGGCCGACTTAATGATCAATACAATCAGAGACACTTACCCTACCCCATCCTGAAAATGAGCATCAATGGAGTGTCAATGATTGTTGGTAGCATATCTTGGGCAATCTGGGGGGCAATAGGTTTCACACAGTCATAAACAAAGTACTGGCCGCCATTATAGGAAAAACAGAAAGCGAAACACTCCCTTCCCCAGGTTGAAAATCAGCGTCAATGGAGTGTCAATGATGGTTGGCCTTACATCATCGTTGATCACAGCGCGATGTGGCCGTTATTGTTTATATACATCGTTTCAACTGTTTTTGTTAGCTGCAATGGTCAAGAAGACTTAGTGGTAGCTCTGTCGATGAAATAAGTTATTACTGTCCCAGACGCTGTCGCGGGGATATCCTTTACTTATCTGCTTCCAACAGCTGCCATGTCCTTGCATATGAATGCCTGTGATCAAGCGCCACTCATATTACCGAAAATGCAAGATCAAAAATCATTGACGCTCCGTTGACACTCATATTCAAGATGGGGCAGGGAGGGTACCGCTATCTCTTTTGCCAGTAAAGGCGGTCAATACTTTGTTTATGGCTGTCTGCAACCTATTGCCAGTCAGATTACCCAGGATGCAAGATCAACATTTGTTGACACTCTGTTGACGCTCATTTTCATGACGGGGTTGGGAGCGTGTTGCAATAATGTTGGCCTATAAGAGCAGAGAATACTTCCATTATGTATAGTAATGACCAAATCAATCATTAATCACCTGACATGCAAGTCCTAAAAATTTGGCGCTCCGTTGACGCTCATTTTGCCATGGGTGTATCCACAATATTCAATCAGATGATTTGGCATAGTATTTCTTTTGCATTGTTTGGGCAGCCTTTCTATTGTTTTCGTTGATATTCTCCTTTATCACTACATTGTTTTTTAATATTACATATAAATATATCCTTGAAAATATACTTTACAGTGTCCACTAGTTGTAGGTAATAATATACTCAAAAATCCCCTTCCTTTCAATCAATGCTCGTTCTCACTGCCAGGTTCACTCAATAGGCTGCTCTCATCTGCAAAATGAATATCAGCTGCATTACCATGCAGCAGTGAGTGTACTAACCAGTGGATGGTTCTTCATCAGGCAGCATATCTGGATTATAATTTGTATCGGGCTGGCTATCCTGGGCATATGCGTCAAGATTGAAAAATTGAGCGCTGGGAACAGGACGGTGTGAATTCACATATCCAGGTGGCATATTGACAGTTTTCGGAATGTTGTACTCCCTCTTTGTCACCAGGTGGCACAGATGGTGTGCCAGGCAGAGATGGTGTCGGTTCTGGTGTCGGCTATCTGTGTCAGTCGGGCGGAGGTGCACCCATTCCATTGCACCTCCAGCGTGTCTACGGATTCTTTGAGGTGCCATTTTGGCAAGGAAGGCATCCATTCATGTGGTTTTGACGAAGCATAGCTGGGTGTCTTTCTATCGCAGCCTTCACCTGTTTATGCCTAGGAAACTTAAATCCCCGCTGCTTCTCTTCTCAGACTTTGGCACGACGTTTGTTGATCAGGTATTGCATTTCCTCTATTGTGGCGCATGAAAACCATCCATTGGCCATGTTGGCCATATTCAAGGCCAGATGCATGTCGGACTGTTCCAGCTGGACCCGACCTCCTTGCCTTGTCCTAGTAGCAGACACGTTGAAAACCTGCAAGATACTAGTTGCTGGCTCTAACAATGAGATTTGGCTACTAGCTTATTCATATATACTTCGGTAGCCTCCTCCATGGTGATTAAAGCCTATTTGGTCCACTCTCATGGATGCTTATCATGAAATTTGTGTGCCAAAGATCGGAGAGCCGACTACATCATGATGTTTGATTTCGCGGACTGTGGGGACAAATGCCATGGTCGACCATTGAAGTTTCTCTTTACAGGCAGCTATAAATCGGTCACATAGCTCGCTACATATACCTGCTGTATGTTGTATGGTTTGTTGAAGGCTGATTACCGCAATATGGATATACTCACATTCAATTGCATGCTGCTTCCTATTCTTGCTGCCTTCAGTTTTACAGATGATTGTGCAAATTGCAACCTGTGTTCTATTTTCAGTGGCTGCATCTGCAGCTTCGCGGTGGACTAACTGGTGTGTGTGCTGTTGCTGTGTGCCACTGAGTGCCGCATTGGATGCAGCGCCCGTCGATCGGCTCATTTCGCATCCACTCTCACCATGCTGAGGTGTTTCTGTAGCCTTGATTTGCTATTGTGGAATAGAACAGGAAGATGATAATGAAATGAAGTGGGAAGTCCTGAGGAATAAATAGTTAGCTTCAAGTCAAAATGGAACGAGTAACATGCAACTTGCACATTCTACTCATGATAAATCCTGCTGCGTATGGGTGCATGTTGCAGGGGTTCCACACTGTCCCACGATTGGCTGTAAGTTGGTCTGATGTTGATTGTGACTTTACCCGGATAAATATAGGTTTTCGACAGCCAAAAACTCTTGATTGTGAGTAATCAATAGGTCATTGTTCGAGGGAAAGGATGTCTGGTGAGGCTTGTCTCATGAAATCCCAGGGATCATACATGAAACTGAGGCTGAAATCAAGTCATGTTGCATGGTTAGCCTTACGATTCCAATGTTAGTGACGGTCACAATGCACACTTTGGATTGCTCAAGTTGATCAAATATACCAACCTTGACATAAAAGACCCAGCTTGACTCTATATTGTGCATATCTTGCAACATCCAACTGCTCGCCAAACAAGATAGTCAACACCGACTACAATCGTGGATACTCCAACAATGAACCTTTTGCCACTTCGGGCAGGCAAATGGGGCAAATGCGGGAAATCGATGAAGCGTTCCACACGACCATGTCATCAACTGAATGAAGGCCAGAGAGGTTCGAAGCAGAAGGAGTCGGAGCCCTCGGGGCAGTGTGCAGCTTGCGTTCAAAAATGGAGCTTGCGGCAGAGCAATGCAGGGAAATGCACTTGCTAAGCAACGAATAGAAAGAGAAATGCATCGAGGATTATGTTGAGAGAGACACCGCTGCGGACAGAAATCGAGTTCAAGATGCAGAAACTGTGATTAGGAAGGAGCAGGAAGATATGATAAATGCTGAAAACGCGGGATATACAACGAGAGAGCTCGAAAACCATTCGAGGAGATGCTGATTGCTATCGGAGACAGTCTGAGTGATCCTGCAAAATCTGACGATGACAAGGATGGGGATGATGAAGATAGGGATGATGAGGATGATGAAGATACAGAGCCGGGCAGGCTGAGCAAAGATGACGAACCTTGGTGGGTGATGGGCACAATATCTAAAACGATACAGCAGCGCATGGAGAGCTTTCGGCAGAAGCAGTCAAAGATTGACGAATTGACACAGCCGGAATGGGGGAACGCGGCCGATTACTTTTCTGAAAGAGATATGAAGTTCTGAAGAACCATATTCAAGGTTCCACCTGCCATTAATCCTCAAACGGACGAAGTAGCAGCCGTGCCTGCGCTAACAACATTTTGAGACCTGATCACATCTCCTGATATTGTCCCCGGAACATCGCTACCTCCGCAACTGCCTTGTTGACTCAGACGTAGTCATATGAAGCTAGGTGTGGGGAAGTGTTAGGGGTTCTCTCCTATCAGTGTGATGGTCCTCAATACCATGCGGTATGTCCTTTAGCGGGGGCTTACTGATCACGTCTCGATTGGGCAAGCTTATGACTTGGCGGATTCATTGAAAGCAAAGTGCTGCGGCAGCTGATTTGATGATGCAACACCTTGCCAGATCGAAAGGACTAGGGTCCTGCCGAGCAAGATGCTCTCAACCAGATTCATCATTGGATACTATGCAGTTGTACATGTTGTAAATGGCAGTCGTGCAAGTAAAGGGCTCTCTGGTTTCCAATTCTATTGGATGCAGGGCACATCCGGGTTAAAGTCGAACGCCTAAGCACAAAGGACTAAGGGATTATGGCGTTGGCAATAAACCTAAAACGGACACCCAGCATTGAGTTGAGGAGTTGGATCCGTAATGTTTTAATCAGTGGCAAAGTGCCTTTTGATTAACGTGCATGACAATCTACGTTGGCATAGCATCGTATTCTGACCGATATTAGAATATGAGTGATTAATATCAGGAGTGACGTATCACTGTGGGGGTGTGCGTTCCAACTACGAATCAAGACGTTGCGATAAGTCAAAGTTGAAGTTATGGTCTGATTTATGAGCCGATATGATATCATGCGATGGATGGCCTGATTCTTATCAGGAGCGTAATGCTTTGAAACCACATTGGATGAACACAATAACCAAAGGGATGCGTGGCTATCGATAGTCGAAGCGTGGGCAACGGGCCGTAAGACACTAAGGTACGTAGCTATCATTTGAGACATTAAATCATAGTTCCAGTTGGATGAAACCAAGCCCAAGGGACTATAAAGAGATCACATTGTTCCGGCAATGAAGAAGACATGCTCGAACAGCTAGAGAGAAACATCCATACCTACCAGCAGAGAAATATCCTTATTTATTATTGCGTTTGTATGATACCTACATCTATTATATTATACCTAGAATCTATTACCTTTGTGTAGCGGCAGCCCCGCACCTTTGATAAGTATTCCTTGCCTGAATGCCGATAACTTTTGAGAACGATAACGACGTTATCATATATCCTTTGGAGTGTATTATATCTCACGCAAGAAGAACCCAGCAAATCTTCGTGGCGCATTGTGTGTGGTGGTTAGCCTCGATCATTGGGCTTGAACAAGGATTGGTTTCCCACATCGATAAACTCCAGGGCCAAGATAATACGATATCACAAGAATAACGTCCTCGAGAAGTCTCGGCTACTCCTAGGGACCTTGCTGAGGATCGACGGGTGAATCAAGAATTAGATTATACTGAGCAGTTTTTAGAAGAGTCTAGGCGGTTGAGAGAGATAGCAGCTTTGAAGAATTCCGAAGGAATGACAGTTGGTCGAATTTACCCGTTAAACAAAATTAAGAAAACCTTAAGCATTGCCAAGAGGATATCCAAAGACGTTGCAACCAATAAGGGGAATGATTGCAGCAAAACGGGAGGGATTGACGACAGTGAGATCTCAACAAGGAAAGCAGCGGGTGAGTATTCACGTTGCGCTTGGCCCTGCGATAGGAAAGGAAATCACCGAGTTAACGATTGCCGCCGACGGATTAAGTTGGATAAGGGAACTGCTTTATTCCCTAAGGATAGGAACTATCAGAAGCCGACTGAATCTTCAGAGGAAGAGTGATCCGGCGGATAGTTCCGATATTAAGAAAGTATAGATTAGGATCTATGGCCGTATACACCCTGAGTACTGAACGAAGTATCTTGGATAGGTGTTGTTACCCCCGCAACAGGAAGCCACCTATTAATAAAGGCATAATATCTCATTGGCCTGACATGAAGCTCGATTTATCAGCGAGTAAGTATATGACGCTTGCTGAATCCGGAAGCTATTTCCCCTGCATATTGTCTCCCTACATAATCACCATATAGAAATGGGATTCGGACACCGCAATGGTGAAGGATCACGCTTCGCCGGAGACATAGCTACGTGAATTGTTACTCTTGAGGTCATATCTATTAGAAAAGTTATTCCTGGACCAATTTTGCTATGTGTCAGCTGTTTCATGATCACAGTGACCAAATTATGAGGCATGATAATTCCTCTGTGGATGTGCAAGGGTTATACGCGCCATGCGAAAGTACTGGACTTCAAATCAGGCTGTAACATGACCAATGAACTTGATATCGTCTGGCCGATTTGTGTTAATTAAGAAAGCAAAAACTAAATTAGTGACAAAATTCACCAACAAAAGTTAAGTCAGTGATGTCATTCAAGTCATAGAAGATGCGGTCAGTGCTCAATATGAATTGGTCTGAATGATGATCATCATGCTGCATTCATCCATGTATCCAACTGCATAACTCTCCGCACAGACCTGGTTCACCTGGTTGAGATTTTGAAAATTGATTATAGTATGTCATGGAAATCAAGGAGAAGGAGCTGGATGAGGAAAGGTGAGGAAGTCGGGCTATATTGATCAAAAACAAGTGATCTACATGCCGTAAATTGCCGGCCAACAGCGTGGAAATGCAATGGGGCCACCTCATCCATCACTCAGATAACGTGGATAGTAGTTGATCAGAAATTGAGAGGTCACAAAGCTTCTGGATGCAAATGATAATACAGAGAAACGCTATATTGGTTGTCAATTATGACTATAAAATTTGTTGCATACAATTACTGACAGTACGGAGACTGTTTGGATGTGTTTAATGTTAGCATCAACAGAGCATCAATGATTTTTAGTCTTACACATTCAGCAATCAAAGGGCTGCATTGTCATATCCTTCCAATGTAAATGAATTGGTTGGCATTATAGCTAAAAAGGCAAGTGACATGGGTGTTGCCCCATCCTAAAAATGAGCGTCAACAGAGTGTCAACAATTCTTGGCCTTGCATCTTGGATAATCCAATGGCTGTGTGATAACGTTAATCCATGATCAAACTATCGGCCACCTTGCTAGGCAAAAATCTCTGCGACGACATCACTACTATGTCGTCAAATTAGCGTCAACAAAGCTCCAACAGAGGGTTAACAGAGCATCGAGAGAGTGTCAACAGAGCATCAATGATTTTTGGTCTTACATATTCGGCATTCAAAAGGCTGGATTGTCATATCCTTCCAATGTAAATGTATTGGTCAGCCAAATAGCCAACAAGGGAAGCGACAGGCTCGTTGCCCCATCCTAGAAATGAACGTCAATGTAGCGTTAACGATTTTTGGCCTTGCATCTTGGATGATCCAAGGACTGTGCGACCACATGAACCCTGTGTCAAACTATTGGCTGCCTTTCTAGGCAAAAATGGTTGCAACAACATCGCTACTATGTCCTCAGTATGAACGTCAACTGAGCTTCAATAGAGCGTCAATGGAGCGTCAATGGAGCATTAACTGAGTGTCAATGGAGGGTCAACAGAGTGCGAACAATTTTTGGTCTTGCAGCTTACATTATCCACCAGCTGTGCATTGACATTGACCCTTTATCATCGTATTGGCCGCCTATACTTGCAAAAATACTAGTAACAATACTGCTGCCATCTCCTAACAATAAGCGTCAGCGGAGTGGCAACAGCTTTTGTGGGGCTTAGTAAGCTTTACAGCAACTAACTACCTTGTGTCATTCCCAAATTGAGTTTTTAACTGTCAGTCTTTTCAATATGTCTTTGTATAAAACTTCACAACAATGCACGCAATGTCTCACTGGTCTTACTTTTGTCTGGCATGTATCTCTTGAGTCCATATTTAAGAACCTGCATTCTACTTGATAATAACGTCACATTTGACAGCGTCTCAACTCCAATTAGGCAAATTTTGATAGGCCTGCTGCCGGGTTGGATTCCCGATCATCATATAAATCGTTGCGAGCGGTGGTTATATCTTTCAAAAATGAACAAGTCTTTATTCACGATTTAGTTTTGCAAATCATATTTGATACTGGGTGGGCTTCTATAAATGTGGGCACAAAGTGTCCTATTGCTTCGAATTATTCTAGACATGCACATTCATGGCGATTCTATATGCACTCCGGAATTGAGGTGATTGGCACCCCTTATATCATATGTATCATTTGTCATTATGTTCTTTGCCATCCATCAGAACATGGGACCAGCTCAATGGGGAAACAGTTGCTGGCAAAAGTGCACATTGCAAAGTTGAACGGATTAACAGAGTCGGAAGTTTTCGAATTGACAAGTACAACCGTTGATGAAACAGCTTTGGGTATTCTGAAGAGACATGGCAGTTGTGGAATTACCATAGTAGGTTCGCAGACGAAATTCATATTTGTCAGTTAGATCTTCTCTACATTAATATAATTGACAGACACAATGCTCCAAACTGGCAGCAAACAACTTTCTAACTGCCGAATTTCACAATGACACCTCCAAGTACTACCTCATGTTAGGATTTGTTTCGGCTCATATTCCATGCAATGCTATATCAAACCTAGAGCTGCGGCGGTCATATAATGTGTTATGCAGCAAGCTGGTGCTTCCATCAGCCAGCACCCATAGCAACATTTGCTGGAGGGAATACTCACTGACAGTGGATGCAATTAAGAAACAATTGCCATCCAGAAACAAAGTAAACTTAGCTTTGGATGGGTGGACATCAACGAACAAATTGGCCATAACGTCGGTCATACCTCACTATGTTGATTGAAATTGGGCTTTGCAAGAAGTTCAACTTGCATTCAACAAGGTTGAATGCCTGTTTGTTTCCTATTTCAAAAGGCAATTAAGGATAATAGGTCCAGGGTCAACATACTGGAGCACGGCCAGCCATACATTTGAAGGAAGTTCTTGATCATTTTGAGCTTACCGACAGCTATGTACTTGGAATCACGACTAATGATACTTCTTCAAATTATTCGATGACTCGGGATCTGCAATCAACCCATGAGCCGTCCGAAATCAAGTGGCCCGCGATAAGGAACCACGCAACATGCATGGCACAGGTCATTAACCTTGTGATAGGTGCGTTCAGGAGCAGTCTCGGTGTAAAATGCCGCACCAAGTCTTGGGAAGCCCATGCGTGCGATCAGCAATTTGGAGACAATGAAACCACTGTCATTGCTAAGAGTCGAAGAGTGCGAAATGAGGGCAATGCTAGAATCCACAAGGTGTTGGCCATGAGACCAAGCTTAGCAAAGATAATTGACAGAGTATGTATTTCAAGACATTTTGGAAGACCTGAAACTGACCTTCATATAGCACGGAATCATTGCTGTATTGATTACTCTGACACCTGGTCATCGAAACGAGTTCATTGACTGTCAAAAAGCCAAAGCAAGAATCGCAGCACTACCTGTTTTGTATGTGAAAACACAGTGAAATTTGACGCTGCAGTTGCTTGAGTGAGTCTACTGATTACGAGAATTTGCCCGGGAGTAGCTCACGAATCCAAAATACAGTGATTACCAGCCACTCTACACAACACAGACTGAATGGATCATCGTCAAGTATGTCATGGAAGTGTTGAGGCTATTCTGATCCTGGACCCTGTGGATGTCAAAAAGGCATACGGTAACTCTGCATCACATTATCACAGTCTACAATGACATGTTCAATCATATGGATGGCGTTATGTGAGCATCAGCTAAGAAGAAAACTCAATGGAAGGAAGACGTACACTTCACTGTGACGTTTGCGCGACAGCGGGTGTTGAAATATTATAGTGAAGTAACTCCAATGACCGGTATGCATCCCATTCCAGCGCATATCCTTGATCCTTGCATGAAGTTGTGATCATTTCAGAAGTGGGACAAAGAAATGAATATTAATCCTGAGGACGAGACTTCATATACTACCCAATTTCAAGAGGCGTTTTCGAAGTATGTGGAGAACGAATACTAAGCGAAACATCAACATATGTCTGCCATTAACCCCAAAATGGTTCCGGGCTGCAATCTGTTTCCGTCTGCAATGTAGTCTGGATTTGGCCAATCTTCTTTTGATCCAAATGATTTGTCCAGCAACGATGAAGAATACTTAACACCAAAAAGCTTGGTTGAAATGACACCCAGATGAGGCAATCGCCCAGCATGCTTATTGACTGCCGCAAGGTTCTATTTGAATTAAGCGCCTGAAGCACCACAGAACTGGGGGCAAGTTAATCCCAATGTTGATGATTACCACTGCCACCCCATGGAGATTCGCAGAGCATTGTAGTTACCGGATATCACCGATTGGTGGCGCCAACAAGAGGAAATGTACTCACAGTCCACTGATCTCTTCAATGTGGCACCCGACATATTATCTATCATACCACATGGTGTCAAAGTGGAGGCAAGTTGTTCCCTTGGGCAAGACATTATCGGCTGGAGACAGTCGAAAACAACAGGTGATACCTTTGAGGAAACAGTTGTAGTAAGGCAGTTTGCCTGAGCCAATAATGGAATATTGGCAGGCAATTACACAGCATTGGATTCCACGGAAACTGAAAATGACTTGGAATTGAATATAGAGGTAGAGGAAAGGAAATTGCACAGACTGGCCAAGGTCTATGACATTTTGGAGATGTGGCAGGGCAGCCAAAACCTACGTGCTACACAGAAGGAATCTCATGCCTGGAACATTCAAATGACAGCTGTTTGATACATTTCAGATTCCAAAGAGATCATCAAAGGATCCTGGTCAAACTTTCAACATGATGGTGAGGCTGCATTTAAATTGTCTGAAAGATCACAGTTGCCAGCCACTTTGTCTGCAATGGACCTCACTGGAGGACGAACTCAAGTATTAAATGTCTGCCGAATCGGAAGAATCGACCATTATCCAGCCAAATGTGATGATGATAGTGCAGCTGAAAGCATTTCGGACACCGAGAATTGGCTGGACTGTAATGTTGACTTGGATGATCCAAACGCGAGCGATGACACCTGGGAGACAAATAACAAATCCGATATCAAGCTTGACAATGACATTGATGGTCCGGATAGCCTAGGGCACTGGGATGATAGTGCCGCACCCAATGTTCACTGATTGATTCGGCCAACACTGAGGTCATTGTATCGGGCTTAAAAGGGGTTGATCACAGTCACTGCGATGGAAACATGGAGGAATACAGGAAACAAGAAAAAGTAGGACAGAATGGGTCAATATGTTTTCACCACATTCTATATGTTGCTTGACCAAGAATTTCACTTAGAGATATATTATGAGAGAAGATTGAGCAGTCGCAGGTGAATATTTGTTCCTAAACAGAAGTATAGTGGGCGAAATGAATCATGTAACACAGAATCTCACTGGTGGGTGAATGAGAGTGACCCGTGCAAGAAGATTCCTCGGCTCAGCGTCGCCACAGTGCTGAGTCCCAATCTTGCCAAAAGGCACCAAATAAGTTCAAATAGTTATTCTTGCAATTATCGATGGCCACAGAGATTGACTGGACAATACATTAAACTGAACGTCAACAGAGCATCAACAATTTTTGGTCTTGTAGGCAAGGTAATTGTAAAGTGAATTAGTCACTGTTTAGGATAACCGACATATTGGCTGACTTTATACGCAAAACAGCAAGCGACACGGTCACTGCCCCATTCTGAAATTGAGCGTCAACCAAGCATCAACGATTTTTGGCTTTGCATCTTTGATTATCTAAGTGGTGATTTGTGGTATTTATGTATATACGATGTATTGGCAGCCTTTTCAGGCAAAACCTCGCGTCATGTCTTCTTCACCCCTTCATGAAAATGAACGTCAATGGAGAGTTAACGATTTTCAATCGTTCAAGTCAGGTAATTGCAAAGTGATCTGGTAGTGCTCAGGCATAATGAATGTAATGGCAGTCTTTATAGGCTAAAGAGAAAGTGAAACCGACATTGCCCCATTCTGAAAATGAGCATCAATGGAGCGTCAATGATTTTTGGCTTTGCATCTGGCATTATCAAAGTGGTGATTGGTTGCAGACATCCATAAATGAGGCATTGGCCACCTGTAGGGGCAAAAACAACAGTGTCACGCACCCCACCCCATCCTGATAATCAGCGTGAATGGAGCCTTAAAGTTTTTTTGGTCTTGCATCTTTGGCAATCTATGAGGCGCTTCATGATACTAATTCATATGCAATGTACTGGTTGTCTTTTCAGCCAACACAGTGCACGATATCTTTGTTACCCCATCTTGAAAATAAGCGTCAACAGAGTGTTAAAAAATGTTGGTGTTGTATATTGAATGAACAAGGCATCGCCCGGAGATTTTCGCTCATTACGGAACTACTGAATGCCCTAAGAGTTCAAAATACCAACCACAAAAGGAAAAACTTCAGTTCCAAAATAATCTATATCCCAACCTGTAAAGCATTCAAAATGCGATTGCTGGATTTTGAATAAGTGATTTTGCCCAAATACAATTATCAAACAACAAAATCAAGAGCATTATATATATCAAAAGACTGACCCGCTGGACAACCAGCTGAAAACCCGCCCAATTCAGACAGGTTGTGAGATTTCCGTCAAACTGTAACCGAATTGACAGTTCGGGTGTATTCACCACCCAGACCGTCAATTTCGCAATGATTCAGTTCCGACCCGGACCCAGACTTCGAGTGGCGGTCCGGAACCATTGCTTACTCTAGTAGCAGATCTATCGAAGTGTCTTTGGAACACCATTTTGCATCCACATGGCGCAGTATTGTAGTATGCACATACAGTAATCAGTTTGTACAATGAGAAAGTGTCCCACTAGACAAAACATATGATTATAGTTATAAATATTCACAGAATTGATGCGATCAATAGTTGTTATCAAAGTGCACTAGCTTCCACATGGTTGGATCTGGAGATCATAATTGATAATAAGGACCTGTAGCTGCTCATGTATATAATATACATCTATCTGTTGGTTTATTACTGGCATACAATTGATGGAAAACAGACCAAAATTCATCCTGCCTGCACATGGTTCTTAATTCATGAATGAAATGGTAACATCAGCAGAAGTCCAACTCAACTATAGGATGTGCTACGCAACATGTGGAGCATATACCAAGCTTCCTGTGGACCCCTGCGAGATGTGCAGTCTATAGTCATCCATAGTCAATTTTTAGAGATGTGCACGTGGGCCTGTGGATTGGCATACAGTTGGCGGCTAGAGATGAACCTGTTCCTGGAGTTATTGGTTTGATTCTTTGCTGTTATTCCAGCACGATATACAGTATCCCCACAAGTCCACATTACAGCCCGCTGGCACTTGAGAGCCTGCTGGAGAGCTTTCCTGAGATTCTGCATAAAAGCCTGTTTGAAAACTGCCTTGATAGCCTGCTTGATAGCCTGTTTGATAGCCTGCTCGGTAGCCTGCTCAATATTATGCCGAATAGCCTGCTCAATCGCCTGCTTGGCAGCCTATGCGATAGCCTATATGATATACTGCGTTGAGGCCCCCTTGAGAGGGCTGGGCTTGACAAACCCGCTCTTCGGAACAGGTAGAGATTTCAATGGAGTTTGTTGAAGCTTTGGTTAATAGAACATTTCAACTCTGTTAAAGCTTTCACATTAACATTGACAGAGCCAACCTACTTGACCAAGTGCATTCAGTACCATCACTATCACCATCACCATCAGTGTCACCATCACTATCACCATCAATGGCACAATCAACATGACCATCAAAACTATCACCGTCAATATCACCATCACAACCATCATGAACATCAGCCCCAGACTGAATGTGTACACCTATACCCAAAATCCATTGAACATTGGGAGGAGATTCTGCTGAAAAAACTGAGTTGGAGATATGCTCCCCCAGAGATCAAATTGTCAACATTTTCTGTGTAACTTAATTCTACAAGTGTCCATACAACGTACTTCAGGCTTGGTGAGATCTTGTCACAGTGGCCACACTAAAGAAAAGGTTTAGACTACCATATCAACTGATGTCATGATTTTGGCCAATATATGCTGCCAGCCACCTCCCACATGCCATATACCACCCAATGCCCACCAAACGGTGCCCAGCATACTCTACCAGCCATATGCCTCCCAGTGGGTGGTATCTGCAACTGAGAAAGTCTCTGGATCTACCATGCAGCAGCATATATGGGGGGTTAAATGAGATTGAGAGTGTCTTCCCTCTTGAGAGTGTCCTTGGGAGCGAAGAGCCAAGTAGGCTGGGAGTGTGCTATGGCATCAGCAAAAAGCGAAATTGGTTTCTGAAAATGGACCCCATGCTCCGATCCTTCTCCACATTCTCCACAAATAATGTGAGCAAGTGGTTTGCATTCTTGCCCCATGCTTCGAAGAGTTCAATGATGTGATCACATTGTCACGACATTTTGAAAACTTGTTTAGTCATTTCAGTCAATTTACTGCACTGATTTCACATTGGTCCTCTAGATTTTGATCTTTTTGACAGTGTTTTGAACTGTTTCATCGATTTCAAGGATATTCTTAACTATTCAATCCCTTGAGACATCGATTATACACAAGCTTGCACAACTCCCATAACAAAATTAAGACACCCAGTGAAAACATTCATCAGATTTCAATATGTTGCTGCAACAATTACTTCAAGCATCGAGTTGAATGATCTACATGTAACACAAATTTCAACCATATAAGTCAATTGTGTTGCTCAAGAACCACCACATACTATCTGGCTGCAGTGTCAGCGAAAAATGATGTACAGCCCATTGGATCTCATGTATAGGGACGATATAAGTGGTTGTGACAGCGAAATGAAGCTTCCAACAGTAGCATCCGTCGTGGAAGGGTTGCATCGGTGGTCGATGTCTCTCTTCAACAACCACCATACCAGCAGTTGGACATAACATCCCTGTTGCAGACGTCTGAACCAAGGCAAGAAGCCCTGTATTGCTTGATTCAGCATTGTTGATGACGAAAAGACACTTCAAACGTGCGGGAATGCATCAAGCCTGTGACTTACAGCTGCTATCCGGACTCGTCCCCATCCAAAGAAGCACTGTATCATATGTTGGTGGCTTATGCTTTCTCCACCATGTGGACACAGTGCAATAAACCATATGAACTGCCTAATTGTCGCATTGAAAAGACGTCACCAGAATTGCTGCTGTGTTGTACCTAATGTAGTTTGCATCGTTGAGACAACTGAAATGCTGATCGTAATCGATGTAGTCAGTGAAGTCAGCAAATCTCCTGAAACAGCAAGCAATGTGATTTGGTTACTCACATCTTGGCATTGCACACCACTGGGCCAAGTCATCAAGGGTCTTGAATTCTGGACGCCGGGTTTCATCATTCACTTGATAGGTGCTTCGGTTAGAGGCATTTCATTGGCGCAAAGTTATTTTGCAGCATTTGCATTCCACTCTCGGTACTGAAACACCTCGTTTCGGGCTTTTGTTTGCAAAATCTGGTAGGCGGTCTCATGATGATTCGATTGTCGGTACCCTTATTTAAGATTCATCATCGCTCTGCATGGGAGTCCAGAGCTTGCATACATGAGGTTGCCAAGCTGGCGGATGTGCTCAGAGAAGTGGTTCAGGAGAAGGAGATTCACAAAGTTGAAATCTGATATGTCGACAAGATTTTGCATAATATCTGACCAAATTTGGGTTTTATCTTCATCAATACAATGACGCTTTGCAGCTGCGGAATGATTGTTGCAAGCCTGGTCACTATGCTATTCCTCTTGTGTGTTCAAAGTCCACTGCGTTTTCGAGGCTTCCGACGCCTTCGTTGTAGATTTACTGGCATGGAATCGACTGATAACTTCCTTCTGATGATGAAACTCCTCCAGGTACTTCTCCATATACTCGATTGTGGCTTCAGTATGGTACCAGTACTGTGCCATAAGGTGAAAATACACTAAGTTGTTGACACACAACAGGGCTTCTGTGAAGGGAATGCTTTGGCTGGCCAAATGGTTTCAAAGAGTTGCCGTGAAAACTGGAACAATCACGCACCCAAGTGTTTTCATCTATTCACCACACGATTGGGTCACCCGGCTATACGGCTTGTTGAGTTGAGCGAAGCTAGGTCATGGACCCATCATTGCCCAGAGCTAGTTCAATTGGTCAATCCTGGAATGTTGTTTCACGAAGGACTGTACCCAGTCCATCATATCCTTCAGCATACTGAGATAGACGGTATGAAGAATATCAGGTACCATAATTGACGTCAGGGAGATGCATTACATATTCCAGACAATGCCTTCTGAGGTTCCAACCACTCAATCTTCCAGATATTGTCTTCTTTCCTATCTCTCCATGTCATCTCCCTGAGTCGTGACTATTATCTTTTCGAAGTATAGTTGATGGTATCTCAATTACCATGACAATGAATTCCCGTCTCCAAACGACGATATTGGGGTTTCATATGCCAGGCACTGGGGCTGCTTGATCGAGTGCAACTGAATGTTTTCAAAGTAGCCAGCTGTCCATGCACAGATGACAGGATAACATTGCCGCATCGGACCATCCAGACAACCCATGTGGCTTCCAGTGACGAAAAGCTGGTCGAGAGGATGAAAAATTCGCTCAAAGGCCTTCCTTAAAACCTGCAACATATTGATTTGTTGTCCCTTCATGGCAGTTGTGTCACCATGTCCTTTTAAGTGATATTTTGGAGGAACAGGAAGAAGGGCAACAAGCATGCTTGCCAGATTCGAGCATTTGATCCAATCCTAGAGTCGACGTTTCCAAGACTTAAATATACTAGCCATTCCATCCTGTCACCCAAATGGTTTGTATGATGTGTCTGGTCTGAACTCCCAAATAAAGGGACAATCATAGTTCCACACGGCTGCCGTAGCTATTGAAGCGGTCACAATCATCATAGCTATGACAAAATTCAACTAATGTACCTGTGCATTTCACCACCAGTCGTGTGATTTCACCTCTGAGATGATACATTCATCAGTTTCACTGAATTCCGTTGCTGGAGTAGATGACATATGTTCCCTGTAAGAAAGCTGTTGCATGAGGAACAGAATGCATCCAACCGGATTCCGGTAGAAGACACATGTGTAATCAGGGTTGCTTAGGTTGCTTGTATCAGCCAAACAATTGTAACACAGTTTGCCTGATTTCCAAGAGTCAATGCCCATTGCGTAGAACATGTTGTTCAACTATCTGAATATAGTAAGGGACGAAGTGAAGTTGCTGACGGTTGCCATCGCACGGTTCCTGAAAAGCTGTTTGACAGCAGCGCTGCTCAAGTTGTGCTTGACGCACCTGTGCACTGATCAATACTCCTCCTCACAAGAGAATGGTGCCCATAGATCTATTTCATTGTCCAAGATATCGAAATACTCAGTACTAATAGACTTGCCGGCAAGACGGTTGTCCAAGTGTGCAGTACGATTGATACGTATCCGACCTGGTGGTTGGTCTGGATCGACATTTGTATTTTCGCTTTCCACAACTATATCGCTGGAATGATTGTCCGAAGGGTGAAGCAAAGAGTTGCGATGAGGTTCATGAACATATGGAAGTAGAATCGTATTGCGCTCAATCGCAAAACCATCATCTTGCAGCTGTTCGGCTGATATCTATACACTCATTCCTCAGTGGTTGCGATTGAGGTTAGTGATGTGAGCACCCATGTCGGAGTATGTCTTCCAGGAGTAAAACACTTTAGACAAATATGCATGTTTCGTTACAAAAATGAAATGTTGCAACGATGTGAAGAATTGTCTCGATGGTGTTTTCGCTACTCATACCATTGTAGTCTGGCTGGTCCTCGGAAAAAGCCACAGCTCGATGTACATTTTCCAACAAGGAGTCCTACCACTCTCGTAGGATTTCTCTCATCCTCCTTTACCCGTTTGAAAAGTGTTCAATTGCTCTCTCATTTTGAGCATCACTTCAATCTCAAAAAGCACACAGCATATGCATTCAGCTCATCACAGTGATCATTTCGCACCCTTACAAGACCCTCTTATGCCCATTGCCTGATGTATGATTATCATTGTTTATGAAGTTCCAAACTTACATGTTCAGTCAACAAATCAGGGCGCTTAGATGATGCTAAGAAAATTGTTTCCTAGCTGGATAGCTGCCAAGATGATGTCGCTGGATCAAGATGACCCCTCCAAGCCCACATTTATATTCGCCTTGCCTGCCCACCTTACTTACAATCTCCAGAACCTTCAATACACACTACTCACCGCTGCTACCGCATCGCTTTACCATTGACCATATATTTAACACTCCTGACGCTTGTGTAGTGTAACGAGCATTTGAAATCCACCACTCAATCATTGACCACTGTTGAGAAGATACAATGTACTGTGATGCCTTCTGGTTGCCGAAATCAGTCGATGCATATGCAAATACAATCCAGATGCCGACACAACATGTCCACCTCTCAGCTGACAACACCAGTGTTGGAGTCAGGCAATGGGCAGTAGAAACCATGGCGATTTGGCAGGAGAAGGGTGGTTTGACTACGCAATGGAAAGATAATATTGTGAGGGAGCATGTCTGGGTGTTAGCCCAGTCCATGAACATCAGGAACAAGCGATGCGCTGGCTGTGAGAAACGGGATCTCCTAATCGATCATTGCATTACAACAATCAGTGATCTGGAGTTTACCCGGCCACTTTGGAAACTGAACATGGCAGACAAGACCATCCTCAGTGGTCAGAAACTCGAGGCAGTACTCGTCATGTCCACAGAGGTTGGCCTTTGCTGAAGAAAGAATAGGATTGCCAAAACCCTGACAAAGAAGTGGAAATTCGTCCACATTGGTATGTATTTCATCGCCAAGAAGCTTCTTGAGCTCACCCTGATGATATGTTGATACAGAAGATGATGAGGAAGATGCCTCAGCTCACAGGTCTTTGCCGATAAAAGTGAGTTGTAACCCCCCACCTGGTATCCTTGTGGAGTCATGTAGCTTTACCATCACCTATGTGCATCCGGATGATGCTGGGAAGAGGGTGAGTATGAACAATACTCAGCCATTCACATGGCACTGGCCACTGGATGATGAATCAATACTTCCAATACTTACAGCAATCGTCGATAAGACGATTGTGTAAATTGTGAATGCTGCAATCACTGGTCTGCCAGACCCCAGCTGGAAACTCAGACAGTTTCTGGGGCTGCTGGGTGGAGCCTAATAGACATGGTGGTCCATATGCCCATAATGTTACCCCAATCTTCAATACCAATACTGCTGCCAGAGGGGTAAGAGCAGTGATGAAATCAAGCAACCGAATGCTTTTTTGTTTCATTTGTTGTGGCCAACAAACCGACAGCACATCTGGCGCCCAGATGCCTATGGGTGGTGCGTGCAGCTACATTCCACTCGATGACATCCTCCCACCATCAGCTGGGGATACAATCAACAATTTTAGGGAGGAATTGGATGATGATGCTGAGATGCTGCACCCAAATCAAAGAGGCTTCCCAGCGACGAAAACTGGCTTCCAAGAGTTCAAAAGGAAGTTTCAAAGGAGGATTATCATGCAGCAGCGATACCTCGAAGTTATCCGAAACCATGCTCGCAGTCTCTTTCCCAATCAGAAGCAAACCATTATTGCTGATGAGGATATGGCTTACCGATGCAAGCACGATCACATTGTGAATCCTGCCACTGCGAACTCTTTGGCCAATAAGAACCGTACCAGCAGCCACCCAGCAGCCGATTAGTCATTATGAGGATGGAGTGCACTGGCTGGACGGTTTTTCAAGGATTGCATTGTGGGTGGGTATTTTTCTGGCACTTTGGAGGGTAGATGGATGGGTGATAATTTGGAGTTTTTTGGAGATGTTTTGGGTCTCTTTTTGGTGTTTTGTTTATTTTATTATTTCATAGGTCATATTCATCCATGAATGGCTGTGTTGGGAGTTCATGATGTTGGGATTAATCGTTGAGACTCTTGTTTTTGGGAAAAGCACAGTGCCAGCGATAGGAGTCAGTGTTTGGCTATCATGTAATGCAGAGATTGGTATCTCTGCCCAACAGAAAATAGCCCGAATGATTAGTGCAATGCGAATGCTTTTTCGCTCATTGAGATAATGTGTTTCATCAAAAGAAGCCAATCAACATCCCCATAGCATGCTTATCTCCTGTGATTCTTAGTTCTGAGTTCCCATCTATCCAAGGAGTTGGAAGAGTGGGTGGTGGGACAAGCCAAGATCATGAAATGGTCAACAGGATAAAATGACGCATTTCGACACTCCTTTCAATCATATCAACGCTTCTTTCCTTCACACAATGCTTGAATTCATTTGCTATTTATTCATGTATATTGCCTTTAGTCACTCGATGAATTTTTTCATACCAATCACTCACTGCCTTTTCAAATCACACTATGCATGCACCGCACCTCTCCTCCTCCTCCTCCTCCTCCCCCTCTTTCCAGCACCAGGAGAAGGAGACGATTTATCTATAACAAGAATCTCAATGACAATCTCAGCTGAAAACCCAACAATTACAATGATCATCGAGATGACTATTCAGAATCCGATCATGAGCCTCTTTGGCCACCCTCCGGGAAAGCAATGGGCAAGCAGCTGTCAAAATATTCCTTCACCTCAATAGTTGGAAAGCAAGTCACGGCAACTGAATTAACTCCAACGTTGGTGCGACTCCTTTGTCCTGAGTGTTGTGAGGTCTATCTTGTCTCGGAGGAGGAGGATGAACGAGAGCCTGCGCCTCTGCCATCGAAGAAGGTATTAGATCAAGCGTTGAAATGATTGAGTTCGCCCGCTACTGTATATATTCACTACAGGAAGGCTTCAAACGCAGCCAGTGAGCAATTGATTGCATCAAAAGCTGGAAATCTGTGCTGCTATGAGCCCGCTGTTGATGACATGACAGGCCTCATCGTCGTCGTAGAATACAATGCCCAGACAACGTTTTCAGACATTCCAGTGATGGTCATGGCACATGTGAAGCCTGTAGCCATCAATGATGTGATGTTTGTGAATCCCTTTGCCATGAATGCAGTGAAGACAACCCCGATTCATAGTTAGTGGTATGAGGAAATCGCTAGGATTGATCCAGCCCAGAGAAAATCAGACCCTCCACATGTCTATATTTCAGTGCTCAGTAAATCATCTCAAGGATTATTTTCATTACTGACATTGTGCATTGGGCTCTCGCAACGATTACTTGCACCCAGGCAGCAACAGTATACAACTGCAACACTCCAATCGACTCTATTTACGGATTTCGAACAAAGTCAGCTACACAGATCAGGATAATGGTAGCTTGGCTACTGGCCAAGGACAGGTTTAAATGCCTCACTAACATTTGTGTGGTAAGCTCGAGGTTCCCTTCTTGTTTAATCATTTCCTTGACGATCAATTTAGCAGTGCAGGTTTCGATTTGCAGCAACTGGAATTGTGGATATTATCCACCGGACATACTTCTTTAGCATATGACAAATGGCAATCAAAGATTGATCATTGATTGATACAATACACCTAACATGCATTGCACTGACAGCGATGGCCAGGTACCATTGTTTGTTTGCCTGGAAAACAGGCAAGTTTAGGGTCCCATCAGCGTTTGGTCCAGGAGGTGGAGCACAACGTAAGTGCGATACATGAAACCTGAGTCATGCGGTTAACAATGTGTGCATCGATGTATTGTGTCGTCTCAACCTAGATTTTTGTTCTTCCTAGCAAGAGGTTCAATTAAACAGGATAGACAATATCTGCAGCACAATTCGCAGAAGGATCCACTCAATTGGTACCAACCCAGCGATGGCTCAACCTCATAACAATCAGGGCAGCTTTGATGAGGACTTCCTTGATTATTTCCCAGAGGAGGTGATGGAGCAGCCCCACAATTCTTTTAATTGTCTCAGCAGCTTTGTTGCTGCTACTGAAGCTTGCATGCGGGTCTCAGCTGTTCAGCCTATGGGCAGATCTGCCATCGTCAGCAGCAGCCAGCCCGTCCCGTGCAGTGACAGCAACAGCAACAACATCACCAACATCTCCAGCGTTGAGTATACGGGATTAGTCAATGGAAGTACAATTCTAGAGGGTGCGATTTCGCTTGGAGGTTTGGAATAGTGTCCGTCATCAGATTTAGAATATCCTTTCTGTGCTATTTTGTTCAATGTTTCATCGAAATATCATAATAGTAGTTTATGTAATGGAACTGATGAAATACTGAAGTCTGATCTCAAATGCATGAGATCATAATAACAATGATACATAACCCTCCCGCAAGGGTTGAACAACTGCAAGCTACTGAATGATTATGTATCAACAAATTAAATATTGTGAACCACTTCTGCATGCTAACTATCATTGATCAAATTAATCCATGAGGGATCTTCAAACACAAGAACTACAGGCTTCATTGAATGAATGGAGGGAGTACTATCATCATCGCAACAACAAATTGAAATGGGCGACATAGGAGTATATGGAGAGCTGATTTGAGATGTTGCCAAAGGATGTGTGAACTGTTTGTCAAGTGCTCATTATCACATTCACACAAGTGGCTAAACTGGTCGTGACAGTTGAAAACAGCATGGCAACTACTCAATGAACACTCAGGAATGTTACAGCAATGCTATATTTCAGGGCAACCTTGATTTCATTTTTTTCAGTGTGTGGGTACAATAAACTAAATAAATTGAATGAAGGAAATTTAGTTTTTGCTGATCTTCCTCCAATCCAATTTACTGCCTCCTGATCGACTACTCTATTGTGGACCTCCAAGTACGCCACCATCTTCATTTAATTACCATCTGCAAGTGTATGTCTAATTTCACTCAAATTCAACTTCTAAGTTCACAAGCTCACCTCCTCCAAGTGCATCTCCAAACTGACAATCCAATTAGTCAAATCACTTAGTATCATGAATTCACCTCCATAATCTCTGGCGCTTTGAGAAGTATCCTGGATTGCCCTTGCTGCATCTGAAAGTATATTGATGAGCAACAGCATGAGCTGGGAAAGTCAGGAATAATTTGGGACCACCAGTGAAGTTGACTGGAATGTCTAAGATGTTTGCATATGGATTGTAGACCCTTTCACATATTGCTTATGTATATTGGGTACTTTTCATCAAAGTGGTCAACAGTGGTATAATTAACAATTTGGATGGTGAACTAATGCTGCTGCTGATGCTCCTCCAACTGTCTGAAGAGGTCTGGTATACTAGTATTTGCAACTATAAGTTTCTTCTGGATGGTAATTTGTGTAAAATTGATCATGTATTCTTATATTCATTGTTCAATAGTTGGGACAAATAAATATATTGAAGCTAATTCTATTACCAAACCTCTGAACATAGTTTGTTTAATGTTTACAGGATTGTGATATGCCTTACTGCTTCCCAAACTTCAACTCAAGTTGATTTTGAAATCAATTGAAAATGAAGTCAATAGAGTTGAATGCATGCAATGGTATTTATTTGGAAATCCAACAGAGTAATCTGGCAGGATAGAATCAGTCAATTCATTATGGCAATGCTAGTTCTGACTCATCCTTCATTTGTGGAGATTAATAAATGTAAGGTAGGATTTCAACTATGGTTAGTAATTGAATATGGTTAGTATAAGTATCAGAAACTTAAATTGAATTGGAATTTGAGACTACCAACATCTAACCCAAGGAGAAATGGAAATTAAAATACAATTTACACCTGTTGGATATTTTATAAGCACAGTTGAAATCAAGTCAATATATGATAAACTTATGCTAGTATATATTAGATTTTATCTTCATAGAATTTGTCAGTATGAGACTTTGGGTTAATATTAACAACTGACTACAGACTATATTTTATCTTTAACTTAGACTCAGTCTGTTGTCTAGAAACTTTCATTACAACTATATAATAAGCTAGGTCTATTTATAGCAAAATTGCCACAAAATCTAACCAAATAAATATGCACAAACATTTAAATTGTGAAATCAAAAAATAGTTAGATGTCAAGTTGCATCGTTGTCAGTTGGTTTTATTTTCAAGAGAACAACAAAAGAGACAAATAAAGGAAATCAGCCAATATCAAACAACTTCTCTTGATGTACCATTTGATATCTCCCCAAGAATTATTCTCCATACTTTATTATACTGATTGTATTCCCATTTATTATATAATATATCATAATCTATCTCTTTTTTACTTGAATGATACCACCTTACATTATATTGCAATACCTTTATCTTCTAACTTGTTGAAGATATTCAATTTCAAGTACCTGTATTTTAAAATTATTCAACTATGTTTTCATTAAATAATTCCCTACATCAGCTAGAGTGTAAATCGCAAATAGACAGCTCCATACGCACAGGTGCATTGATGTGGGTTGTCGCATACTTTCCGTGTACCCCTGCACAATGTGCAGACTATAGCCATCCGTTGATGGCTCATAGCTATCTCCGTATGAGACAATGGGGACTAGTCACAGCTGGCACTGGAAAGACCTCAGCCAGTTGTGACTGCCGATCGATTTCGTTGCTGCTGACACAGCTGTTGGCAGCACCTTAAGTGTCAGCTTCCAAGGCCGCATGAGAGCCTGATTGAAAGCTGGCTAGAGAGCCTGGTTGGGAGCCTACTTGAGAGCCTGCTTAAGAGCCTGCTTGACAGCCTGCTTCAGAGTCTGATTCCCAGCCATGCTTCAGAAAGCCCAGGTACGGTGAGAGTAGCCTGTCCAGAGGAATCTTTGGGCCGATTGAAGTATGAGTTTGTGCATGCTGTACCCAATTGAAGTCATAAGTCTGTTGATGCTTTGACATTGATGTTGACATAGCCAACCTACTGGACTCAGTGCTTTAGGTACCATCACCATCACCATCATCACCATCACCATCACCACCATCGCCAGAATCACAATTAGAACCGGACCAAATGCATATGCAGGGACCCAAAATCGATGAGAAACTGGCTGCTGATTGCACTGAGACTACTGAGTTGGAGATTGGCTCTCCCCATGATCCAATTGTCTACCGTCCTTGCAAAACGTAAGGATGCAATTATCAACACCATGACTTCGAGGCATCATGCGATTTTATCATGGTGGCCTCACTAATGATATGATTCATACAACCATGTTTGCCAATATCATGATTTCGGCGAATATATGCTGCCTGCCACCTACTATACAGCACACACCACCCACTGCCTGCATCCTGCCAGACACTGCCCGCCATCCGCCACCAGCCTCATGCCTCCCTCTGTCTGGTGTTTGCAACTCAGCAAGTCTCTGGATTGAGCATGCAGGAGCATCCATGGGAGCATATAGTCAAGTGAGTTTGGGAGTGTCTTGCCACTTGAGAGTGTACCTGAGAGTGTAGATCCAAGTAGGCTGGGAGTGTCATTGAGTGCAATTGGAAGTATACTTGGGAGCTTTCTCAGGAGCATGCTTTAGAGCATCTTGGGAGGTTGCTTGGGAGAGTGTAGTAAATGATGCTGTGAGTTTACCATCGAGTGCCACTGGAGGCATCCTTGCACCCATTTCTGGGAGTGTGATTGAGAATGTAGTTGGGGCAAATGGGAGTGTACTCAGAGTGAACCAGGTTGCCTCTTGAGAGCAGTCTTTGGAGTGCATAGTCATGCAGACAGAGAGTGTGTGATTGAGTGCAGCGGAGACCATCCTTGAGAGCATGCCCGGGATTGTACTTGAGGATGTACTAGGAGGTGTACTTGGGAGTATACTCAGTGTGTACTTGGGAGCATTTGGAGAGCTGACTTGGGAGTGAAAAGTCCAGCTGGCTGGGAGTGTGCCATCGAGTGCACATTGGGAGTGTCCTTGTCAGCATCCCTGGCAGTGAGATTGAGAATGTAATGGGACTCGTGTACTTGGGAGTGTACTTAGAGTGTACTTGGGAGCATCTTGAGAGTTCAGTTGGGGGCATATAGTCAAGTAGGCTCGGAGTGTGTCATTGAGTGTAAATGGGAGCATATATGGGAGTGCCCTCAGGAGTCTGCTTGAGACCATCTTGAGAGCTTACTTGGGAGCATACAGTCAAGCAGGCTGGGAGTGTTCCATTGAGTGCAATTGAGAGAGTCCTTGAGAGCATGCAAGGGAGTGTACTGGATAATGTACTTGGCAGTGTACTTGGGAGCATCTTGAGGGCTGACTTGGGAGGATAAGTCAAGCACGCTAGGAGTGTACAATCAAGTACAATTAGAAGCGTACTTTAGAATGTACCTGGGAGTGTACAATCACTGGGGAGTGTACAAATGCTTGGAAGCGTAAGATGACTTGGGAGCGTATAACAACTTAGGAGAGTGCAGTGAAGTACATTTGGTAGTTTTGTTTCCAGTTTGTTGAATGCAGCATAATGTATAGTATCAAGTGCACATAATCACATGCCTATCAAAGTAATCCAGTCTATGTGCAGGTCCATAGAACTACATAGTACCTTGTGTCAAATATGCTATGGATTCCTGTCCCAGCACCAGCTTCTATATGAGTTACATGTCACATAAGGTCATTTTTCCCAGTGTAATAGACTAATTGAGACCCCAATAAGTATATTTCAACTGCTCCAGTGTCTGAAAAGAGCCTTTCAGACATATCTCCGGTACTTCAGATTGTTGAAGATCAATTTCCAATGCTCTTGTATGTATTTGACTGGAGACTTATATTCTGAATACTTTTCAAAATAACTACAAGAGTTCTATTACCTTTATCACTTTTCCTTTTGTAGAATTAGCCTGACTGTTCAAAAATATTCTTAGAAACTTGATACAAAATTACATTTTACTAATAAGGTATTAAAAGTATCATGGAAGTTTTTTCTTTTGCAGGAGTACTATAGAGGATGTTATGTACAATTTACTGTGCAATGGCCAGTGCAAGATGGGTACCTATATTGGAATAACTCATCCTTACAAATGTAGTTGAGAGTCATCTAATTTAATATACTACTGCTGCATTGTTTTACCATTCATAATCAACTCCGCAATATCACCCAACACATAGTCTGCCAGTATTACCAAATGCACAAGTCTTCAGTCTTCGTAATATCACTTGTTTGTTTTTAGTGTTTTGCATTTTCTTGATCGCATTTTGTAGGGAAGCTTCAAAGGGAAGGGTACTCTGTATAATATATTTGATATAGAGGTAGTTTGTATTAAAACCGTTACTATATTGCAAAAGGATAATCGTAATCGAACTACCAATTTAAGTCCAGGTTGATCACCTTCGTGAAATTCATTTCTGACACTTAACCACATTGCGGAATGTAGCTGTAGATGTGCTGTTTCACCAAAACCCTAACAGTGGGAAGTCACATCTTCCGTAGCATCCAGCCTGCTACAGCACTTAATTGATAATAACTACTTAGGTATGATATCCTCATCAAGAAGGTACGTAAGAAAAACAGATCTAACTGCAACAGCTGAACTTCAAATATTCGTCTAACTAAAGTGTAGTAAACAAATATCAGCAGTAGCATTGCACACCTCCCTTCATTCACCGTTTTCGTCGCGTCATTAATCCAAAAGATTGTTCCTGCCCTTCCAAGCTTTGACAAACCCAATCTTGTCCCTAATGCCCAAGTTCAGTCTTTTGATCCTTCCGATCCTCGCTAAAGCTTCGGAGCTGCGTTCGCACACCCGACATAACTCCTCTTCCTCCACCGTATAACTGCTATCCTCACTGTCAAAACTCTCCACCTTCCTGACCCCAACGTCAGTGTTGTAAATTATCTCCGCAATTCGCACACGGATGCAATGTGTCGGCCGCGATAGCAAGCTCCAAAAAAAGTCGATGTAGGTATTTGGTATAGGTGTAGTAATATCCGCTGGTGTATATTTCAGGGAGACAGGGAATATCTTGGTCGTTGACGGGACAGTAGACAGGGCAGGGGTGAAGCATAGGATTCCACGGCCATTAGTTGGAGTAGCCTCGGGGAAAAGTAAGATGGTGCAGTTTGCCTTCTTTTTCAGTAACTCAGGGAGTGAAATCAAGTTCGTTAGTTCAACAGGGTGCAGTGTAGGGTCGGTGAAGTAACGCCAGAGGAAAACAGGAAGTGAAACATGTTCCACGAGCTTTGTCGTCGGATAACTCGTCGTGAAAATTGGGTCAAAAATGGCAGCAAGGTATATCGCATCTAAAGGTGACGTGCAAGAGGAAACGATGATGCTGTTTGGACCAGGAAGCTTGGTGGCCTGTTGTGCCAGTGACCTTGGTCAATTAGTACGGTGCGACATGATAATGCGACAGATAGATGCACCCTCTCCGCACACCCTCAACTTGTAGATCCACCCACCACACACCAGACACTCCGAGAATGCTCCATAACCATGCTTTCCGTATTAGTGAGCCTACCGGGAGCCAGTGAATGACAAGGAGGTAGAAGCCAACAACGGAGACGAAGAACGGCAGCCGCAGCAAGAACAGGAAGATGCCACATGTCCATTGGAATGCAGACCTACGACAGTGAATAGGAACGAACGGGGCAATTTGCGTACCTAGGGTTGGCATGAAAAATGAAAATGATCAGCTAAACGTGCTTCCAAAGATCATAATGCAGTACATACCCCGATCACGATAGATGGAGAGCTTCTCCATTGGGTGGGGTGTGAACAAAGAATACAATTTCACTTTGATGTAGATCTCAATAAGGAAGAATCGATTTCGGACGACGGGTAAGAAAGAGAGGGAGTAGGGCGCGCGATATCAGGTGATACAAATCGCCCGTTGCAATTCATCTCGAGCCCAGCCTTCCACTTAGCAACACTGGCAAAACCGGGGACGCCAAAACGGGAGCATGAAAAAAGGGAGGTAAATAGCCACGGTCCTAAGTACTATCCCTTTGCCGGTAACCGGGTTTGGGCCCACAGATGGGCCAGCTTTTAAAATACACATCACACAACCACAATCCAGCCAAATGCCCCCAGAATAAATAGAAATACTCTACATATGGTGAAATTCATGAAAACAATTTAGTTTGGGTGTGAAACATAAAGCCTCATTGCAGTCCTCACACTTTATGTTGGTTTTCATGCCTTCTCCACTACCACCCTGACTTCTTCTCCACCTGCAAAGGAAACAATCTACTCTACTCTCCATCCAAAGCGGGGAATGCATTCCTGGTACCTTTCGGCAGAGGGGCAGGGGGGTGTGCTTGGTAACTTGCCTGGTAGGCTGTGTAGGCAGGGCAGATTGTGAGGGAGGAGCCGACCAAGTGATTTTCTGTGAAGTCGGAATGCGGGAGGAACTTTTCATTGTTGATGGACTTCCAGCTTGCAGAAGGTCACACACAATGGAGAGACGGAAGTCAAAGTGATCCACTGTGCGCTCTTTGTTTGCGTGCAGATCTTGATAGGTTATAAGGCTGTTGATAAGGGCTGTCTCCAGAATCCAATAGAAAAGTGGATACCAATTGGGTCTGGATATGAGCTGTATATCAAAATAGGTTCAATACTGGTCAGCTACATCCACTCCCACCTTGTGCTGGTTGTAGGCATCAACAATAACAGGTATATCAAGCTCTTTCTGGCGTTCTCCAGGAAGAAATGTGGAATTTGCTCCACTTGCATTGGTACTC